>ERZ808278.298-NODE-298-length-37222-cov-5.146178_pt1 | contig 37222 bp, 27 predicted proteins | sample MGYA00521239_ERZ808278 | MGnify/ENA primary metagenome ERZ808278 (study PRJEB31516, sample SAMN03275600) | gut metagenome | biome: mammalia-associated habitat; material: feces | host: Papio cynocephalus | place: Kenya | collected 2012-07-17 ... | reverse complement strand
GCCACTTGCAGGTGTCCCCATTAAATTAATTGATTTTTTTATAATCCCTAATGGGGACACGCAAAAAGCATCCTTTTTGTTTTGAAAAATATTAAAAGCGCACCCGAATCTCTTTTTGGAGTTCGGCTTTTTCGAACCCTCCGGATAGTCGCAGATGACGCTGCCGGTTTCGTCGTTTAAAGAAAAGATGCGCCATGGATTGGCAAAGGTGCGCATGGTCGGTTTATAGTGATTCTGCATCATTGCCGCCAGCGCACATTCCACCTGCGCGGGATCAAGGATGTCTCCGAGTCCGAGCAGATCCGCATGCCATTGACCGAGCAACTGATCGATGGATGATCCCTCGCCGATCTGATATTTGATCTCGCCCGTCTCCGAATTCCAATCGGTGTCCGACGCACCGAAACGGTCGGTGAGGGAGCGGTCGGTCAAGTCGATTTTCTGGATAAAGTAAGTGCCGTTAAACAGGTGTTTTGTCGTCCATGCCTGCCCTTTTTGGAACAGCGCGCGGTATTCCGCAGCTTTTTGCGTATCCGCAAGGAAATCCGCACATTGTCTGGGACTGTGGTCCGAATCCGTAGCCGGAAAACGTGGTCTGCCGATATTGCCCCATCAGATCCTTTTGCAGATCGCCGTGCAGGATATAGGTGATGGGTTTGCCGTTTTGCAGGGCTTTGACCGCAAAGTGCGAATAGCCGTTGCGTGTGCCCTTTGCCGGACGATTGAAGATCTCCCAGTCCAGCAGTCTGCCGTTTCCGCCAAGTCCGATGGAGCCGGTCCCGATTCCGCCGAGCGGAAAGGAGATCTCTTTGGTGTGACTTCCTTGCTATTCCATGATAGTTACCTCATTTGAGGGATATTTGAAAGATAAGATTAAGATAGCAGATTTGCGTTGGTTTGTCAAGAGGAAAAGACAAAAAAGCAGGTGCAGAGAAGGATTTTGCAAAAGCGCAAGATCGGTCTGTTTTAGGATGACTTCGGTACTTGCAAAGATACGGGATTTGTGGTATGATACCCATAGAAACATACACTTGGGAGCGGAATATGAAGATTTTGAATTTCGGATCCTGCAATGTGGACGGTGTGTATCGGCTACCGCATTTTGTACGTCCCGGAGAAACCCTTGCGGCACAGAGCTTTTGCCGGTATCCGGGTGGAAAAGGGCTGAACCAGTCGATTGCGCTTGCACGGGCGGGCAGCTCTGTTTTTCATGCCGGATGTGTGGGAGAGGACGATCCGTTTTTGCGCAGATTGCTTTGTGAGAACGGCGTGGATACGACCTATCTTGCTACGGTTTCGGCGCCGACCGGACAGGCGGTGATTTTTGTCAATGACAGCGGGGAAAACAGCATCGTGCTGTACCCCGGTGCAAACGCCGCGGTGACACAGGCATGGATTTTGCAGGTGCTTTCGCATTTTTCCGAGGGAGATCTTCTGCTTTTGCAAAATGAAATTTCCGGACTTCGCCCGCTCATTTCTGCGGCGCATGCCAAAAAAATGCGGATCATCTGGAATCCCGCTCCGTTTGATCCGTCCTTGCACGATCTGGATCTGTCAAAATTGGACTGGCTGATCTGCAACGAGACGGAAGCGGCGGGCTTTTTCGGAGAAGACCAGCCGGAAGCCTTTTTAACGCATCTTGCAAGTGCCTGTCCCAAACTGGGCGCAGTTGTAACGCTTGGCAAACAGGGGTGTATCTATGTGGAAAACGGTAAGATCCGCCGTCATCCCGCCTATCAGGTACAACCGGTGGATACCACTGCCGCAGGCGATACGTTTGTAGGATATTTCACTGCACAGATCAGCGCGGGAAAAGACGCGGCGCAAGCTGTCCGGCTGGCGTCTGCCGCCGCCGCGCTTGCCACCACCAAGGCCGGTGCCGCAAGCTCGATCCCTACGCTTGCCGAGGTGCGGAATGCACTGCGCACGCTGATCCCGTATCCACCTGCGTCGGAAACCGAAAATAAAAAAGACCTGACACGGACTTATTTTTCGTCCCATCTTCCCGACGCCCGTCTTTCGGAGCTTGCCGCAGTCTTGCACTATTCGCCTTATTATGCCTGCCGGTGGCTTCGCAAAACGTTCGGTGCGTCGTTTTCCGATCTTTTGCAAAAAGCGCGGTGTGAAGCGGCGGCAGAGTTGCTTGCCAAAACAGATCTGCCCGTTTCGGAGATCATTTCCCGTGTCGGGTATCAGAATGCGTCTTTCTTCCGCGCCTGCTTTGACAAGCAATACGCGTTATCTCCGTCTCAATATCGCGCACAGTGCCGCGCGAAAGAATCCATTTCATTCAAAACAGGAGGGGTATTTTCATGAACCATGCACAGTTTTTGCAGAATCTGCAAGTCCCGCAGGGGAAAATCGATGTGATTTTGGACACAGACACCTACAACGAAATTGACGATCAGTTTGCGCTGTCTTATCTGCTCCGATCCAAGGAGAAACTGCATCCGGTGGCAGTCTATGCCGCGCCATTTTACAATGAAAATTCCACCGGACCTGCGGACGGCATGGAAAAGAGCTATGAGGAGATCTTGAAGATCCTCGACCTTGCCGGCGAGGCGGCGCTGAAGCCCTTTGTATTCCGCGGTTCCGACCGCTATCTGCCGGATGAAAAAACGCCGGTGGAAAGCGCCGCCGCGCGGGATCTTTGTACACGCGCCATGCAGTATTCGCCGGAAAAACCGCTGTATGTGGTCGCCATCGGCGCAATCACCAATTTGGCTTCCGCATTGCTTTTGCGTCCGGAAATCAAAGAAAATCTGGTGATTGTGTGGCTGGGCGGTCATGCGCGGCATTGGATGGATACCAAGGAATTCAATATGCATCAGGATTATGCCGCCGCGCGCGTGGTAATGGGAAGCGGCGTGCCGTTTGTCCAGCTTCCGTGTGAGGGTGTAGTCAGCGCATTCACCGTCAGCGGTGCGGAGTTGGAGCGGTTTCTGATGGGGAAAAATCCGCTTGCGGATTATCTTGCGAAGAATACCATCGCCGCCGCGGAAAAATACGCCGCGGGCAAACCGTGGACGCGCGTGATCTGGGATGTTACGGCAGTCGCGTGGTTGCAAAACGACGGAGATCGGTTTATGCGGACGCGGCTGGTGCCGGTGTCGTTGCCCGCGTATGACGGGCATTATACGGAAATGCCGGACGCGCCGCTTATGACGTATGTGTACGGCATTCGCCGTGACGCACTGATGCACGATCTGTTCCAAAAGCTTTTATCAGAGTAAGAAAAGCAGGATGCCATATGGCATCCTGCTTTTTGCATAGGAAAGGGATTTACGCGTTTTCCTTTTCTTCCACTGCGGCGCAGAGCCCGAACGGTTCCACATCGTTTACAAATGCGGGCGTGACGCAGAAGGAATAAGAGAATTCTTTTTCGGACAACCGATAAGCGGGATCCAATTCCGGTCCGCAGGAATTGGAACCGATACCGCTGCGGCGGTAGTCGATCATGACGTAGGTTTCGGGGCGGCGCTGTAATTCGTAATCATGCCGCGCGTCGGAAATCTGCTTGGCATCGTAGTGCAAAGCGGAGAAAGCAAACGGTTTCGGCGCGGTGAAATACAATCCCTGTCCCGCAAGCTTGGAAACGCAAGCCCACTTGGTATTGTGGTGGTTGCCGTTTTCCTGCGGCTTGATGTAATGGGTGAACTGTTCATCCACGGTGCTTTGATACAATCCCATGGTTGCGCACAAACGGCGGTCTTCATAGGAATCGGTCGGACCGTAGCCGAAGTACCGGACGTTTTCGGAGGTACGGGGCAGAACGGCGGTGAAGCCGAAGCGCGGTAAAAACGGTGCGGAATGCCGGACTTTGACATCGGTTTTCACCGTCAGTCCCAGTTCGTTTACCGTGTAGCATACCTGCATATGCAGAAGCGGTGTTTCCGGTGCTGCGCCAAGTGACAGCTCTGCCGCAATGGAAACGGCATTCTCGGAAACGGCAAGGATCTTCGTCTCATAGCATTTGGTTTTCATGGAATCCATGAAGTTCCACTTCCCGCGGATGGTGCGGTCGTTATCCGTCGGCGCACGCCATACGGAGGGAGTCAGCGGTGCGGTGAGCAATTCACAGCCGTTGTCGCAAATGCGGTTGACCAAACCTTTCACGCGGTCAATTTCATAAAGCGTTTCGCCGCAGAGGATTTGATAGGTCGCATCGCTCTCTTTTAAGGAAACGCGTTGCTTCTTCGGGAATACCGGCGCATTCTTTGCCGCCGGCAGAGCAAACTGGAACACGCCGAATTCGTCGCCGGCTTTTGCCCATGCGGTTGCGACTTTGTGACGGAAGTGCAGATTCAGATAGCATTCGCCCACCAGATTCTGCGGCAGAGCGAGAGAAAGCACCTTGCTCTTTTGCGGCGCGATGCGCAATTCGGAAACGACGCCCGTGTAGATCGCAACGCCGTTCTGTTCCACGGTGTAGGACAACGCCATATCGGAAAGATCGGTGAAGTACCGCAGATTCCGGATGCGGATTTTTCCTGCCGCAAGATCATAATCCTCTGCTTTTACCGGGCAGAGCACCTGCTTTAAGTCGAGAAGTCCGGTGCTGGGTTTGCGCTCCGGTGAAACCAATCCGTCTACGCAGAAGTTGCCGTCGTTGGGGAAGTCTCCGAAGTCCCCGCCATAGGTGTAATGATAGGAGCCGTCCGGCTGGGCGATGGCGGCGGAGTGATCGAGAAATTCCCATACGCATCCGCCGAAGAAATTGTCATGGGTATAGATCACATCCCAATATGCTTTGAGATCGCCGGGACCGTTGCCCATTGCGTGCGAATATTCGCAAAGGAAGAACGGCATGGTGTACGATTTGTTTTCACAGATGGCTTTGCAATCCGCTACGGACGGGTACATCCGGCTGTGTACGTCGGTGCATTCCGGCATTTCCTTGCCGCCGTTGTAGCCGGGGTGCGCGCCCTCATAGTGAATGATACGGCTGGAATCGCGTCCGCGTAAAAACGCCGCCATTGCCGCGTGATTTTTCCCTACGCCGGATTCGTTGCCAAGCGACCAGAAAATGACGCTCGGATGGTTTTTGTCCCGTTCGAACATCCGTCTGGCACGGTCCACATACGCCTCCGTCCAGTCCGCATGATCGGACAGATAGGACCACCGCTGTTGATGATTCAACTCCGGCACGTCATAGGAAACCATGCCGTGCGTTTCCAGATCCGTTTCGTCCACCAGATAAATGCCGAGCTTGTCGCAAAGTTCCGGCAGGCGCGGATCGTTCGGATAGTGCGAGGTGCGGATCATGTTGACATTGTGCGCTTTCAAAATCAGAAGATCGCGCAGGATATGATCGTAAGGCGTTGCGTGACCAAGCTGGGGGTGACTGTCGTGACGGTTGACGCCTTTGGCTTTGACTTTCTTTCCGTTAATATAGATTACGCAGTTTTTGATCTCGATTCTGCGTACCCCGACCGGAATTTTCACCCATTCGGCACCGCACTGCAAATACAGCTCGTACAGATACGGAATTTCATCCGACCACAGATGCGGCGCGGACAGTTCCACGGCAATTTCCGGCTTCTGCCCTGTGCGGGTTTTGCCCTCGGCAAGGAGATTCCCGTCTGCGTCAAGCAACTTGTAGGTAAGGGAGGCTTTCGCCGACAGCGTCAGCTCTGCACGGATGACCGCGCTTGCAAAATCGTCGGCAACGTCGGTGTGGAGGTAAGCGTCTGTCAGGTGTGCGGCTTCGCGGAAGGTGAGGTAAACTTCCCGGAAAATACCGGATGCGCGGTACATATCCTGATCTTCCAGATAACTGCCGTCGCACCATTTCAAAACAAACAGCACCAAGGTATTTTGCCCTTCCTGCACCCATTTGGTCACGTCGATCTGCGAGATCATATGGCTGACCTGGCTGTATGCGGCAAAATTGCCGTTGACGTACAGATAGAAGCAGGAATCCACCCCTTCAAAATTCAAAAAGATCTGTTTTTGTGCCATTTCCTCCGCTGTAAGCGAAAAATCACGCACATACACGCCGCAGGGATTGTCATCCGGCACATACGGCGGATCGATGGGATACGGATAGCGGACGTTGGTGTAGTTTGGCACGTCATAGCCGCGCCCCAGCTCCATCTGCCAGTTCATCGGCACGGTGAGCTTGTCAAAATCCGTGCGGTCGGCGGGAAATTCGGCTTTGGCAAGCGAGGGGTACCATTTGAAATCCCATTCGCCGCACAGAGATTTGAAGAAGTGGGAGGCGCCGCGGATGCCGCGTTTTGCCGCCGCTTCGCTCTCATACGGGATCAGATATGCCGCCGGCGCTTCACAGCCGACGTGCAGCGTATGCGGGTTTTGATGATACGCATGTTCCAATTTCATAGTTGTTCTCACTTTCTTTTGCATTCAGAATACGGGATGCTGTGACTATGATACTATATTCATCTGAAAAAAGCAAGTCCTTTTTCGAAAAAAATGCAAGTCGTTTCCTTTTCTTTTCTTGACAGACTTTGCGGGCGGTGTTATAATGAAAAAATCAAAAAATCAAAATTCCGAAGATCAGACGAAAGGAAGCACAGCATGTACCCTTATCTGTATGAATTGCATTTTCACACCCGCTATGGCAGTGCCTGCGGCAGAAGCGATGAAACGGACTATCTGCCGTTCTATCAGGCGCAGGGCTATCGCGGCATTGTCGTAACCGATCATTTTTATCACGGGAACACCGCGCCGTCGCGCGATCTTCCGTGGGACGCGTATGTTGCACGCTATTGCGAGGGATACTACCGGATGAAAGACGCGGCGAAAGACTATGGCATCGACATCTTTTTCGGTCTGGAAGAAAATTTCGGGGGCGATGAATATCTGGTGCTGGGGCTGACACCCGCATGGCTGACCGCACATCCGGAATTACGCAACGCGGATCGGTACACTTTTTTGCATCTTGCAAGGGAAGCGGGGGCATTTCTGATTCAGGCGCATCCGTTTCGGGAGCGGGATTATATCAAACGTATCACCCTGACGCCAGACTTTTCCGATGCGGTGGAGGTTTACAATTGCGGAAATGATCCTATGTGCAGCCGCCGCGCGCTGGAATATGCCCGCGCATACCATTTGCCCATGACCGGCGGCAGTGATATTCACTGCGTACCGGAGGATCCGCACAAGGCGCATCTGAGCGGAATTGCAAGCGCCGTTCCGTTTGCCACAGTGCAGGAGCTGTGCGAAGCGATCGCCGCCGGGCAGGTGCAGGTGATCGGGGCGGAAGTACTGGAATCCCTGCCGGCACACACGCGCCCGACCTTGCCCGCAGTGGTTCTGCGGACAAAAACAGACGGCGGCTTTGCCGAACCGGTTCCGTATCAGACGGAAATGTAGAAAAACGCAAAAAGATCTCGTCAAAACAGCCAAAAACAAGGACTCAAATTTTGTCGTTTTGTACGATAATACGGATTTGGGACTTCTTTTTCATTTTTTTGTAAACATTTACCTTGACAAATGCGAAACATTCTTGTATAATAGCAGTAAGAAAGAACGCATCTTCGGATGCAAAAACAGAAGGGAGCTTTTTCATTATGATGAAACGGTTATTTACATTCTTTTTAGTAGTTGCGATGCTCTTTACCTTCGCGACGGTATTCACTGCCTGCGGCAACGACAAGCCGGCAGAAACGACGCCCGCCGCAACGACCACGACCAAGCCGTCCAAAGGAATTACTGTCCCGAAAGAACCGAAAGGGACGGAGGAAGATCCGTTTTTAATCAACAACGCGGATGAACTGAAAGAACTGGTCAAGAAATTCAAAACCAAGGATTATTCCGGTAAGATCTTCCGACTGACCGCGGACATCCAGTTAAACGATACCTCTGTTGACGGATGGTATGACAAAGAAGACGCTTATGTATGGCCGTCTTTGGATGGATTTGCTTCCACGCTGGACGGTGCCGGACACACCATTGACGGTCTTTTGATCAAAGGGGAAATGAAAGCAGGCGGTCCCAGTTTTGGTTTTATTACCAACTCAAAGAATGCGGTGCTGAAAAACATCAACTTTTCACATGGTTATGTGAAAGTTCCGAATGATCCGGAGAATGGCGGTGTGTCAAAAGCGGATGGAGCTCCGAGCGCAGGCTTTTTGTGCGGAAGCGGCACCAGCATCACCGTGGAAAACTGCATTGCGCATGTGATTTTCGACTGCCCGAAAGCCTATGGCGTTGCGCCGATCGGCTATATCAACGGCAGTATTTCGATCAGCAATACTTTGTTGATCCCTGCGTACACCGTGACACCTGCCGGATTTGGTTCGCTTGCTTCCGGCGGCGGTTCGCTGACTGTCACAAATGTCCTGATTGCAGCCAAGGAAAAAGGAGTACACTGGACCGGCGGTTTTGTCACGACGAATGTCTACAAACTCGGTGACACCTGGGAAGGTTACAAAGGAACGCTGACTGGCGTCGGCGAAGCGGCAAATGTTTTGGGTGACGCGGCAAAAGCAAAGTTGGAAGGCTTTGATTTTGAGAATGGTTGGATCGCGGTCAACTCCGACGGCAAGGGCTATCTGCCGGTACCGAAGATCTTTGCGGATATTCCGTATATTTACTTGCCGATTCAGTAATGAAAGACACATTTTCGTGCGAAAGGTAGCCAGCCATACGATCTGTTTGCCTTTTCGTTTGAAAGAACCGGAGGAATTTATAATGAAAAAACGTATTTTAACGTTTCTGCTTGCCGCGCTGATGATCTTCAGTACGGCGACGCTGATCGCCTGCGGCGATACGCCGGCAGAGACTACCCCAACCGCAACGACCACGACCAAACCGCCGAAGGGTATTACCGTTCCGAAAGAGCCGAAAGGGACAGAGGAAGATCCGATCACCATTGGCACGGCGGAGGAACTCAAGGAGTTTGCCAAAAAAACGCAAACCAATGATTATGAGGGAAAAGTGATTCGTCTGACAGCGAATATTCAGCTCAACGACACGTCCAAAGCCGGTTGGGATACGGCGGAGGATGCTTATGTATGGACGATGATCGGAAACTCCAATACCAAATTCAAAGGGATTTTCGACGGCGCGGGTTACGCCATTGAAGGATTGCTGATTCAAACTACCGTAAAAGGCAAGAACGATACGTTTGGTTTTATTCACAGCGCATGGGGCGCTACGGTAAAGAATGTATTTTTCTATCAGTCCGCGTTACACATCACGGCAGAGACGGATTTCCAAACTGCGGAAAATGTAATCGGCGGCGGCACGATCTGCGGCACGGGAAGGATTACGGTTTCCAGCTGTGTGATCAACGCCAACATTTCTGCTCCGAAAATTTATAATATCGGTACGGTCGCCGGCTATTGCGGAGAAACGATCATGGAAGATTGCCTGATCGTCGGCTCCATCTCCGGTGCCCGCGTCGGTGCGCTCACCGCAGGCGCCGCACCGCTGAAAGTCAAAAACTGCGTGATGTCGATGGGAAGCGGCATGGTTGTACAGTGGACTGCAGGGACCAGTACCGCAGAAGGCTTGTATGTAGTTCTGCCGGAGGGCGGCACGCTTTCCGTCAACGCTAACTCCGCAAATTTCAAAGTGACCACGGTGAAAAGAGCGGATTTGCACGGCGACAGCGCCAAGACTGCATGCTCCCTGCTTGATTTTGCAAATGTATGGGATTGCAACGACGGCGCGTTCCCGATGCCGAAAGTCTTTGCGGATCAGATGTATCTGTTTCAGTAATCCGGAAAGGATTCTCAAAATACAAAGCACCGCCGAAGGAACTCCTTCGGCGGTGCTTTTGCATGAAGTTCAGCGGTTTTCGCAGATTGTAACCGCATATTATTTGGAATTTCGAACCGGTGTGTTGCACGAGAGGCGTGTGCTCCTTATGCGGGGGATTCGGTTTCCCTCGGAAATAACGTGCAACCGGCTGCCCGCCAACGGTCGGCAAGGGCTTGCATTTGTGCTTCGGAAAAACCGAAAGCAACCCGCAGACATTCGGTGCAGGTGTATTCTTCCACGCCCCTGCCGAGGAGCTTCTTGGTGTAGGCAATATCAAGCGGAATGATCTCGCGTCCGCATTGGATACAAACGGACATCAGGCGTCAACCACGTCGCACAGGAACACGCGGGAGGCGTGCGGTTCAATGTTAAATGCGCGCCAGCCGTTTTTCACCACCGTGACTTCGTCGCTTGCAATATCCCGCATCCGCAGGGTTTTGCCGCAGGATTCCGGTACGCCGACCGATTCCGTATTGAACGAAGTGGTCCATTGGGAGGTCGGTCCGTCTGAGAAATTGACTGCCATAATGGCGATTTTTCCGTCGTCGAGGAACTTCGCCATAATCGGCGTGTCGATCGGATAGCTTGCGTAATAATAGGGATTTGCCGCAGAGGGGGCTGGATTTTTCGGCATATAACCGCCGTTTAAGAAGAACGGATGCGATGCCTTTTTGTCTTGATTGATGCGGATGAGATCGGGATTGGTCAAAAGTGCGTGTGTGGCATCGTCCATATTCCGGATGTCACAACCGATCATGAGCGGCGAGGAGCAGAAGCACCACAGCGCGAAATGCGTGAAGTATTCCTCCGGCGTGCAACCGCCGTCGCCGACATGTCCCTCGCCTTTCATACCGCACACCAGCATATCCATATCATTGAAACATCCCACACCGTTGTATTCCTGCAACCGAAGCTGAGATTGTGCGATGCCTTTGATGGATTTCCACGAATCGAAAATATCGCCGGTGGAACGGAAGCTGTTCGCGCCGGTTTCCTGGATCCATACGCGGGTATCATCCGCGCCCCAGGAGCAGTTGCTGAACAGGATGTCTCTGCCGCAGTTGGCAAGCGCGATTCCCATGCGTTTGTACAACAGATGGCCGGGGGTTGCGATGGAGCGGAAGCAATAGTCATATTTCAGATAGTCTACGCCGAAATCCGCAAAGGTTCTGGCGTCTGTGAATTCGTGCTCATAGCTTGCGGGATAGCCGGCGCAGGTGACGGTACCGGCGCAGGAATACATGCCGAATTTCAGTCCCATCGCGTGAATCTGGTCGGCAAGATACCGCATACCATGCGGGAATTTTTCCGGATCGGCAACCAGCCTGCCATTTTTGTCACGTTCTTTCAGACTCCAGCAGTCGTCGATGACGACATATTCGTACCCGGCGTCTTTCAGCCCGCTTTTTACCATGGTTTCTGCGGATTGTAAAATCAGTTCCTCATTGATATGCGCCGCAAAGGTGTTCCATGAGTTCCAACCCATGGCGGGGGTGTTCTTGATCATAACGGTTCTCCTTTGGATGTTTATGATTTTGAAAGTGTATGCCTGTGATTCTATTGTACGGCACTCTGCGTAAAATTACCATGGCGGAAAGGAGCATAAGCATGTCAAAAAGGAACTTTTTTGGACGAATGCGATCGCGTGGAAAAAATTCGGGACAAGAGTTGACATTCCGCAGAAAATGTGCTATAATAAGAATTGAAAATTTTATCCGATAACGGAATGGAGAAATGCATGATGAAAAGAATTCAGACTTTGGAAACCAAAGATCTCTGCAAAAGCGCAGTAAACGGTGGTTGCGGCGAATGCCAGACCTCCTGCCAGTCCGCTTGCAAAACCAGCTGCGGCGTTGCAAATCAGACCTGCGAAAATGTGCAGGCTGCGGATAAGCAGTAAGCGATTTACAAAAAACGCACAGAAAAAGTGCCGTCTGGATCGGGCGGCACTTTTCCTGTCATAGGAGGATAAAATGGTACATCAGTATCAGTTGAACGGATACAATCTTGTGCTGGATACCTGTTCCGGCTCGGTGCATGTGGTGGATGAAGTGGCATACGAGATGATCGCGCGGTATGCGGCAGGCGACGCCCGTGAGAAAATTGTGGAGGCGCTTTGCGCCAAATATCAGGATCGTCCGGATGTCACAAAGGAAGATCTGGAGCTTTGCGCGGATGACATCGAGGCTTTGCGTGCCAAGGGAAAACTGTTTACCGAAGATCACTATGCAGAAATGGCGCCGATCTTGAAAAAACGCGCGGGGAATGTGGTGAAAGCGCTTTGCCTGCATGTTGCGCATACCTGCAATCTAAATTGCTCCTATTGCTTTGCAAGCCAGGGAAAATATCATGGGGAGCGTGCGCTGATGCCGTTCTCGGTAGGCAAACGTGCTATTGATTTCTTAATCGAAAACTCCGGAACCCGGCACAATCTGGAGGTGGATTTCTTTGGCGGCGAGCCGCTGATGAATTGGGACGTGGTGAAACAGATCGTGGCGTATGCACGGTCCGTGGAGAAAGCGCACGGCAAAAATTTCCGGTTTACGCTGACCACAAACGGGATGCTGCTTGACGATGAGGTCATCGAATTCGCAAATCGGGAAATGCACAATGTGGTGCTGAGTCTGGACGGGCGTAAGGAAATTCACGACGCCACGCGCAAGGACTATGCGGGAAAAGGCAGTTATGACACCATTGTGCCGAAATTTCAGAAACTGGTGAAAAGCCGCGGCGGAAAAGGGTATTACATGCGTGGAACCTTTACGCACCGCAATCCGGATTTTACAAACGACGTGTTTCATATGGCGGATCTCGGCTTCACACAGCTCAGCATGGAGCCGGTGGTTTGTGCGCCGGATGATCCGATGGCACTGACGCCGGCGGATATAGAGATCGTGAAAGCGCAGTATGAGATTCTTGCGAAAGAAATGCTGCGGCGGGAGCGTGCCGGCAACGGGTTCACGTTCTATCATTACATGATCGACCTGACGGAAGGTCCGTGTGTGTATAAACGCATTTCCGGTTGCGGAAGCGGGACGGAGTATATGGCGGTTACGCCGTGGGGCGATCTGTACCCCTGCCATCAGTTTGTCGGGGAAGCGTCTTACCGGTTGGGCGATGTGTTCCACGGTGTGGATAACGATGCTTTGCGGGAAGAATTCCGCGCATGCAACGCGTATGCCAGACCGGAATGTGCGGATTGCTGGGCGAAACTCTATTGTTCCGGCGGATGCGCGGCAAATGCATTCCATGCCTCCGGCAGTATCCGCGGCATTTATCAGCCGGGGTGCGAGCTGTTCAAAAAACGGATGGAATGTGCGATTATGATTCAGGCGGCAAAACAGACAGACGCGCAGAACGCAGACGGTAAAGCATGATGCAAACGCCGATTGCGGATTTTGTCCGCGCTTACGCAGAGAAATCCGGCGTCCGGATGCATATGCCGGGGCATAAAGGCACTCCGATCTTGGGATGCGAACCGTTTGATATTACGGAAATTGCCGGCGCGGATGCGCTTTTTGTGGCAGACGGGATCATCGGAGAAAGCGAACAAAACGCCGCCGCGCTGTTCGGTACGGCGAAAACGCTGTATTCTACCGAGGGGTCCAGTCAGTGTATTCGTGCCATGCTGTTTTTGTGCGCGACCGCGGCGGGAAAACCGCCAAAAGGGCGGCGCAATTATCTCCTTGCGGGGCGTAATGCGCACAAAACCTTTTCATTTGCGCTTGCTATGACGGATTTGGACGTGACATGGCTCCTTCCCGAAAAAAGCACCTCCGTGTGCAGTTGCCGGATTACCGCAGAGCAGGTGGAACACGCGTTGGCAAACGCGGAATATCTGCCGGTAGCGGTGTATCTTACCACACCGGATTATCTTGGAGACAGGTTGCCGCTTGCGGAAATTGCGCAGGTCTGCCACCGTTATGGCGTCATTCTTTGCGTGGATAACGCACACGGCGCATATCTGCATTTTTTGAAGCAGAGCTTTCATCCGATGGATCAGGGCGCGGATCTTTGCTGCGACAGCGCACATAAAACGCTTCCGGTTCTGACCGGCGGCGCGTATCTGCAAATCAGCCGAAGGGCACCGCAGGCATTTGCGGACGGTGCCAAGCGGGCAATGGCAATGTTCGGCTCCACCAGTCCGTCTTATTTGATCCTTGCGTCGCTGGATCTGTGCAACCGCTATCTTGCCATGGATTTTCGGCGGGAGCTTGCCGCGTCTGCCGCACGGGTAGATCGGGTGAAGCAAACGCTTCGCACAAAGGGATGGGAGGTCTTGGATACCGAGCCGATGAAAATTACGGTGCGGTGCGCAGGGGATCTCCTCGCCAGCCGCTTGCGGCTTTGCGGCATCGAATGTGAATATGCGGACGCGGAATACCTGACGTTGATGCCGTCCGTAAAAACGACGGAAACGGATTTTGTACGTCTGCTTGCCGCGATGGAGCAAAATGAAGATCTATGCGCGCAAGAACCGCTCCCGTTTGCGTTTTCCCCGCGATTGCCGCCACGGGAAATGACGGTGCGCGAGGCGATTTTCGCACCGAGCGAGCAGATCGCGGTGGCAGAATCCATCGGCAGGATCTGCGCCGCGCCGACGGTCAGCTGCCCGCCTGCGATTCCTATTGTGGTACCGGGGGAGCGAATTGACGCGCAAAGCGCCGCTTTGCTGACACATTACGGGATGACGCAGGTTTGCGTGGTGAAAAAAAACGCAGAAGCTTGATTTTAAAAAATGCGCTCTCTGTTCCGTTTTTCGGAGCAGAGAGCGCATTTTTTAGCTTTCTGGATTTATCAGACATTGCCTTCAAATTCCCGCTTGTGGAAGCATTCCCGCCATGCGGAGGGAGAGAGCAGTACCAGCATCGGGAAGATCTCCAACCGTCCGAACAGCATATCCAACGACAGCAACACTTTGGAAAATCCGCTGTATCCGCCGAAATTGGACATCGGACCAACCTGATTCAATCCAGGTCCGATATTGTTGATACAGGTGATCGCCGCAGTCAGATTGGTGGTCAAATCCATCCCGTCTAACGAAAGGAGCAGCGTAGAAACGAGCAACATGCACATATACATGGCAAAGTAGACCAGCGTGATGTGGCAGGTGGCGGGACTGACCGCCTTTTTTTCCAGACGCACAACGGTAACGGCGTGCGGGTGAAAGAGCTTTCGCACTTCTTGCAAAAGGCACTTGCCGAGCAGGAGTACCCGGCTGACTTTTAAACCGCCGCCGGTCGAACCGGCACAGGCGCCGATGAACATGAGCAGTACCAGAATATGGCGGGCGATCTGCGGCCAAAGATTGAAGTCCGCGGTTGCAAATCCGGTACTGGAGATGATGGAAGTTACCTGGAAGAAGGCGTAGCGCAGGGAGCTGCCCACACTGCCGTAGATCCGGTAAATACTTGCCGCGATCGCCGCAACGGCGCAGGCAATGATGCCAAGATACCAATGCAGTTCCTCGCTTTTCCACAATTCCTTGGCTTTGCCGATCAGCACAAAGTAGAACAGATTGAAATTGATGCCGAATAAGAGCATAAATACGGACAGTACGATGTCGATATAGGCGCTGTTGTAAAAGGCAATGCCTGCGTTTCTTACGGCAAATCCGCCGGTGCCGGCGGTGCCGAAAGCCGTGCAGAGCGCGTCAAAAACCGGCATCCCGCCGCAGAGCAATAAAACCGTCAGTACAACGGTCAGCACGGTGTAAACGCCGTAAAGGATCTTTGCGGTGTCCCGCATTTTCGGAACCAGCTTGCCGACCGTCGGTCCCGGGACCTCCGCCCGCATCAGATGCATGGCGCGCTCGTCGGAGAGCGGCATGATCGCAAGCACGAACACCAGTACGCCCATGCCGCCGATCCAATGGGAAAAACTGCGCCAGAATAAAATGCATTTCGGCAGACTTTCCGGCGCGGATAATACCGTTGCGCCGGTGGTGGTAAGTCCGGAAACCATTTCAAAAATACAATCCCATACGGTGGCAAAGCCTCCGCACAGATAAAACGGGACCGCGCCGATGAGACTGAGCAGTACCCACGCCGCCGCGACAATAAACAAGCCGTCTTTGGAGTAAATTTCCGAGTTGCGCGGCTTTCGCCACCCGAAAAGAATGCCGAGCAAAAGTAAAATGCCGATTGCCGGAAAGAAAGTCCATGTTTCGCTTTCCTGATAGACTGCGCCCACAATGGCTGCGGGAATCATCAAAGCCGCTTCCGCGAGCAGAATCTTTCCGAGAATGTGTAAAATCATGCGTCTGTTCATAGGATTCTCCTGCTTTCAGACATCCAGAATATCGGACAGGCGGCTGAGCGGATGTTCTGCCGTCACAACCAACACAATATCTCCCGGCAGGATGCTGTCATTTCCGCTTGGGGTGATGACCTCGGAATCCCGCACTAAGGAAGCAATCAGCAAATTCCGTTTCAAACGCAATTTGGAGAGGGGGATGTTGGTCAGATTCCGGATTTCCCGCTCCGCTTCAAATTCCACCACTTCCGCGCGACCGTCTAAAATTTTATGCAGGGAGCAGATGCTGTCGCTGTCCGCACTTGCCGCAAGCGCCCGCACATACCGGACGATCTGATTCGCCGTTACGGCTTTCGGGGAAACCAAGGCTTCCACGCCGAGCAATTTGGTCAACGCGCTTAAATGCTCGTCGTTGACTTTGGAAATAACTTTCGGTACCTGATTCTGCGTCGCGTACAGCGCGCTTAAAATATTGGCTTCGTCAATGCCGGTCAGCGCAACGAATGCGTCGGTCTTTCGCATCCCTTCCTCTAATAGCACCGCGTGATCGGACGCATCCCCCTGTAAGATCACGACGTCGTTTAGCTGCGTGGCAAGCTGTGCGGCAACTTCCGGATCGACTTCCACGATCTTGACGTCCTGCCCTTGCTTGGAGAGTGCCTGCGCAAGATAGTAGGAGATTTTGCCGCCGCCCGCGATCATCACACTGCGCACCGGATGCTGTAACAGTCCGGTCCGCCGGAACGCCTGTGCAATGTGCTTTGGAGTGCCGGTCAGATACAGCTCGTCCCCGTCGGCAAGCATAAAATTGCCGTCCGGGATCGTGAGTTCGCCCGCGCGGTCTACCGCGCAGATCAGGACGTTGATGCCGAATTTCAGAGGCAGATCACGGAGCCGCTCTCCGACCAACCGGTTATTTTCCGGCAGGCGGCAGCAGACCAATTCCACCCGCCCGCTTGCAAACAGTTCCACATGCGAGGCAGAGGGGAACCGCAATACCCGCGCAATCTCCTCTGCGGTTGCTTTTTCCGGATTGATGGACATGGAAAGCCCGAAATCCTGTTTCAACGCGTATAACTGCTGGTCGTATTCGGGATTGCGCACCCGCGCGATGGTGTGTTTGGCGCCCAGCTTGTGTGCGCACAGGCATGCAAGCAGATTGAGCTCGTCACTGCCCGTGACGGCGATCAGCAGATCGCAGTTTTCGATCTGTACTGCCTGCAATACGGCAAATGACGCGCCGTTGCCGATATAACAAATGACATCCATACTGCCGCTGAGTTTTTCTACTACGGATTCATCCTGCTCGATAATGGTGATCTCATGCTTTTCCCGACAAAGCGTTCGGGCAAGCGAGGCACCGACTTTTCCGCCTCCGATGATTGTGATCCGCACTGTATTTCACACCTTTCCGTTATTCAATCCAAGACAGTATAGCACATTTTTGTGAATTATTCATGAACATCCGGCGCCGTCGGGGACTGCCCTTGCATGGCGGACTTTTGTCCTTTTCGTCCGGCGTTTTGCATGCGGCGATAACTGCCGGGGGCTTCTCCGACAAAATGCTTGAACGTCGTGATGAAATAGGTGCTGCTTTGAAATCCGCAGAGCAGACCGATCTCCTCCACGCTTTTTTCCGGATGCGCTACCAAAAGATCGCAGGCATGTCCGATCCGCAGCTGATTCAGATAAGCCACCGGACGCACGCCGTTGAGCTTTTTGAACAGACGGCAATAATATTCCACGCCCACACCGCTGATCTTGGCAAGCGTGGGGAGCGGAATATCCTGATGAAAATGCTCCACCATATACTTCATAGAGGGAGCAAGCCGTGCGCGCAGAGAATCTGTCGGAAGGATCTGCGGCAGGAGGGTGGGATGGATGCGCTGAATGCGTAAGAGTGTATAATACATCAGACTGCTGATGTATTCCACAAAATCCGGTTCTTCCCGATGCGCGTACATTTGGAGAATGTTGTCGCGGACGAATGCATAGTCGCATTCGTCAAACACACAGCTTGCGGATTGCAGAATGGATGTCCCCGCTCTGCCGCCGAACGTGATCCAATAGGTACGCCAAGGCTCTGTGCTTTCATTATAATATAAGACCTTCTCGTTTGCCGGGATATAAAGCAGGGAGCCGCGCGGACAAATCTGCGTTTTTCCGGCAATCTCCGCACGCCCGCTGCCGGAATCGGTATAGACCAGAAAGGATTTGCTTTCATCTTCGACAAAGATATGTTTTTCTGCCGCAGTCATACCAAACGTGGAGACATAAACCGGAAACGCACTTTGCATGGTATCGACATAATTCACCCATTTGAAGCTGTGGGGCAGATTTTCAAAGCTGTCGGCTGAGGAAAAGGATCTTTTCACGGTTCTTTTCATAATAAGTCTCCTTATCAAGTCAAAATTGCGAAGCTATTTGGCATAATCTTGGAATGGACTTTTGCTTGCTTTTGTGGTATCATACAATTAGTGAAAGTGATTATAGCACATTTTTGCATTTTTTGCAAGTGATTGTACGGAAAAAAGGAATCAAAAGAGGAAAGAAGATTCTGAATTTTGATTAAAAAGTCAAAATTCATCAATTTTCGCCTGAAAGGAGTCAAAAATATGAAATTCAAATGGAAGCAGCTACTCAGCGGGTTGCTCGTTTGCGCGACTTGCTTACGGTGGTGCCGCTTGCGGCATTGCCGGTGCTCGCCGATTCCGGCACGGTGCAGACCAGTACCTGCGTGAAAATGCTGGGCGCGGGCGTGCGGTACGCAGGAGATACGGGGATCCGCTTCGGCGTACAGATCGACAAAACCAACGCTTTCTATCGCGACTATGCAAAGGAGCAGAACGGGGAATACGAGTATGCAAATAACCCGAATCTGCAATTCGGCATGGTAATCGTGCCAAAGCGGCTTTTGGGAGAAGCGGAACTGACGCTGGATACTGCAAACGCCATGCACATTGTGGCAAAGAAGATCTTAGCGCAGGATGCGTCCAAGCTGACCTACACGGGTGTGATTACGCAGATTCCGGGACCACAGCGTCGCGCGAACGCGGACGGCACAATTGCCACGACCAGCGGACATAATCTGGAGCTGGTTGCCCGCGGGTATCTTGCGTACCGCGCAAGCGAGAGCGACGCGTTTACTTATGTGTACAGCGATCCGATTACGCGTTCTTCCGTAGAAGTGGCAAACGCCACCTACGCAAGACAGAGCGCGGAAGTACAGGCGGCTTTGAATGAAATGTATGCGGGGGTGCCGGGGTATTTAACCACGGCGACGACGGAAATGGGAAAACTGGATTTTACAAAAAACGGCACGACTTTCGGATTCGGAACCATCTGCCATGACTCTTTGAAAAATCCGACAACCCAGACCACACCGTCTGCCGATCTGTCCACCGGAAGCGATTACGGCGGATTCCTCTATCTGCCGAAAGGTTCTACCGTCACAGTCACCGTTGCGAAATGCAAGATGTATCTGTATGAATACAAGGACGGTACTTTTGTACAACGCCCCGACTGGATGAACGCGCAGGGCTTGGACGACAGCTATAACGGAACGGACGCTTACACCAATGCCAAATGGTTTTATGGCGGCACGACCGTTTCGATCTTGCAGGATTGCTATATGCGGATGTCCTTGACGCAGACGGTGAAAAATGCCGATGGAACGGAAACTTATCCGGCATTTACTTCTCTTGACGAGGCAAAAGCCTATTTTGCGGAACATGTGACGATCCTGCGCCCGATGGGAGAACTGACGGCGTTGGATATTTCCGATATGCCTTGGGTAACCGGTTACACCGGCTGGACGAACAAAGATTTCCCAACCGGTATGACGCCGTACAACACCTCTGATAAGGCATGCCGTCCGGAAAGCGCGCTGTTTTTGCCGAAAGGCTCCCGCATTGCGGTGGGCGCATTGAAAACCAAGGCGTACCTTCTGCATCCGACCACCATGCGTTGGACGCAAAGCTACTGGAAAAACGCAACAAGCACGGATGAAACGCTCGGTACGGAAAACACCTGCGGTCCGGCGTGGGTGTCGAATCAGACGATCTATATCGAACAGGATTGCTATCTGTATCTATTTGTACAGTGCACATCGGCGGAAACGGTAAACGCGGTCGATGCAAGGAACAACGTCACGATCTATGCCCCTTCGGATCGGCTGAGTGAGGTCCGTTTCCCAAGCGGGATCCAACTGAATGACAGTAAACTCGCCTCAGCGGCTGCGGCGGAAAAGGGCGGCATCGACGGCACAACCGGAAAGAACGTGGCGGACGCCAACTCTGTCCGCACGCACGGGTTCCTCTTTGCGCCTGCCGGCACGGTGATTTACAATCAGAAAGACAGTAAGTATTCTTTCCGCGTCTATCTGTACGATCGGTACTGCAATCCCATTCCGAGCGGTGTAGCAGAGAATGATGAAGAACTGAACAACGGCAAGTCCGGACGGATCTATCCGTATTTTGCCGCCGACAGTAAAACAGTGGCGAGTGCGAACGGGGCGTTTGTGGTGCCGTATGATTGCTTTGTCCGGTATACCGTTACCACTTCCTCTGCGGTAACGGATGTGAACGAAACGATCCGCGCGGTGCAGGTGCTGTATCCGCAGGATCGGATGGCGGCGGATACGTCGGATTTTGTGTACGGTGCGCAAAGCGGCTCCTACTGGGCAAGCAAGATTGACGGTGTCAATGCCGCACATGCGGCTTCGCAGAAGTATATCTTCCTGCCTGCCGGCACGACGGTCTATTGCCCGAACTGGGGAAAATTCCGTGTGTATGACATGAACGGTACGCTCTCTTACGATCTGGAATGCAAAGCCGGACAACTGCATAAGAAGAGCCTGGACACCAATTCCTCCGCGTGGGAGACTGCTATGTGCTGGACCGTGACGACAGACTGCTATATCCGGCTGTCGGTCGGCAACACTGCTTTTGATACTTCCGATCCGGCACAGGGCGAAGCGCTTTTGCAGACGGTAAAATTCTTCCTGCCTTACGGATGTACCAAATCCGTGGCGGTCAGAACGCTTGCCGAAGTACAGGATTATGCGACGCGCTATGCGTATGAGGAAGAAACGGAAAAATTGCTTGCCGATTACGGACATCTGGTGACCAGCGGCAATCTGAACTATTTCTTTATTACCGATACCCATAAGGGAAGCCATGACGCACAGGTGAAAAAATCCTTTGCACAGATCCTTGCCATTACGGAACTTTTGAAAAATGACAACGATCCGACCAATGACATTGATTTCATCTGCCTTGGCGGCGACATCACCACCGGTATGTATCTCACCTATGATGCATTGGTAAACGCGTACAGCGATTTGCTCGAACCGCTGAAAGACGCCACCGTTCCGGTGATGATTTTACGCGGCAATCATGACGACGCTTCTTATTACTGGAACTTTGCATCGGTGAACGGCACCGTGGTATGTGAAGCGTTCCGCGCAACCGAAACGCTGACAGCGGAGGAACATCTTGCGCAGTTCCTTGCGGAAAATCCGCAGATCAACGATCACAACTGGTATGACGCTTCTAAGAGTGCCGCGGAAAACGAACAGGTGTACCTGGATACTCACGCGCAGAGCAAAGCAAAATGGTATACGGATATGCTGCTGAAATTCGGCGGAGATAACAACTCTGTCGATCCGTCGGTTTCCTCCCGCGTCCATGATACGCAGGACGCGACGTCCCCGTACTACTATTATGATTTTCCTGCAAAGCGCATCCGTTTGATCTGTCTGGACGCCATCGACTATGGCGACAAACCGACCAAAGCGGCAAACGGCTGTAATTGGTGGGGCTATGGCGAGCGTCAGCTTGCATGGCTTGCAACCGAGGCGCTGACCGCGCCTGACGGCTGGAATTATTCGTTTGTTTCCCATATGGGCTTTGAGGCGGCACAGGCGCAATCGCCCAGCACCTACTATTCTACCTATCGGAATATGGATCAGATCGAGGGCATCCTCACCGCGTTCCAGAATAAGACCGCCTATGGTGAGTATGATTTCTCTGCACGCACCGGCGACGGTAAAATTTTGACCTATCAGTTCGGGCATTATCACACGGACTGCGACTATATCCATGTGCCGACCGGTATTTACACCGTGACCACCACGACCTCCGGTCAGTATCACGAAGCGCCGAAGCAGGGCGAGACTTATGTCGGAAAAAATCATTCCTATGCGCCGTTACGCACGACCGGAACCATTACCGAAGCGGCGTTTGATCTGATGAGCACCAAGTCCGATTTTGCGGCGCGGTTGCGGTTCGGCGCGGGAAGCGGACGTTTGGCGATGCTTCCGCTGACCGAGAACGGAATTGCGGCGGTATCGGCATATTACACCAGCGATCGGTTGACCTATTTACAGAAAGTGCTGAGATTCACGTTCCAAACGAATCTGCCCGCTTTTGACAATCACATTCCGGTGACGATTGCCGATGCGTCCGAACTGGACGCGGCGGTAGCCTTTGCCGATCGTATCCAATATTATGGAATGCTACTTACGCTGGATCTTTCCCATCTGTCTCTGTCGGAACTGACGGAAGCGCAGATGCAGGCGATTGCGGCGTTGCAGGCGGCAAATCACGCGGTGACGTTTGGCGAGGTCGCCCTGACGGAAACCAACTACACGGAACAGATGCAGACCATGCTTCTGAATTTGTCGAAAACGTTATCCCTCGACATAACACTGAGCCTTGACAGCCGTGCAAAACTGGCATCCTTCCTGCCGATGCTGACCGCGCTGGAGGAAGCGAATGTCAACAATGTGGTGAAGGTGAAGATCGACCTTGCAAGCGAGCTTGGGTATGATCCGCTCCATCGCACGGATGTGGCACTGAACACGGGGTACTGGCAGGGCGCGGCAAGTCAGCACTATACTAACATTCCGTGCAATGTGCCGCTGAAATCGGGATTGGCGATCAAAACGCCGATCAGCCTGCGTGCGGGTACGACCATTTCCAGTACCTATCCCATCCGTCTGTTTTTGCTTGATGCAAGCGGCAATTCCTGTGAAACGACGATGGCGGCACTCTGCGCGACTTATGGCAGTAAGAGTAACTGGAATATGTACTATACGGCGAATGTGACTTACACCGTTCCGGAGGCGTATTCTTTGCTGTTCTCTATTGAAATGCCCGCAGGCACCGACGCGCTGACCGCTGAAACGCAATCCATCGCGCTCTCCGGCATAGAATTCTACTTTGCGGGAACGCTTGCGGAATATCGCGCCTTTGTCGCAAAGAACGATCTTGCCACGAAAGCGGAATTGTCTGCGGAGGAAGTGACCGACGCGCAGAAAGACGCATTGCTTGCGCTTGCAGACGCGGGAAATATCGTTTCCCTTACCGTCACTGCCGATACGGCGGCATCGTGTACCTCCGAGGTACTGGCACGGCTTACCGAGCTGGAAAATGCGGGTATTTCGGTTACGCTGAAAGTTGCGGACATGCGCGCGTATGTGTTGTATGACGGAAAAGCCTACGATCCCGATGCCCTGGCGCGGGCGTCGATCTTACCGGAAAGCGATGGCGGAAACAACGGGATTATTTCCAATGCAAACAGTACCAATAAGTTAAACGCCACGCGCTTCCAAAATGCCGGTGCAACGTATCAGTATGCGGTATCCATGAAAGTCGGCGAAAAAACGATCTTTGTGCCGGCGGGAATCACGGCGACCTGTACGTACAGCCGAGTGCGGTATTGCCTTGCGGCGGAGGAAAACAGCGCTTCGATTGCGGTCGAGCAGTCTAAGGAGATGTATGACGCGTTAGGACTTTCCGGTTGGTCGTGGTACGGATATGTCATGCCGTACAAGGCAAACGCGACGTATACTTTCCAGCAGGATTCCTACCTGTATCTGACCTTCTGCAATGACAACAGCCATGTGGATACTGCGCTGGTTTGTGCAGAGGCAGATCGCGACGACGCTTACTATGCGCATGTGGCAGAGTATTATGCGGGCGTAACATTCTCCTTTACAGGTACGCTTGCCCAGTACAAAGCAATTGTAGGATAAACCGAATACGATTTCAGAAAGGATTTTATGATGAAAAACAAACTATTTCGCATCGTCGCTTTGCTTTTGGTGTGCGGTATGATGCTCCCCACACTGATCGCCTGCGGCGAAGAATCCCAAACGCCGGGAACTTCCGCTACGACTACGACCACGACAGATCAGCCGGATCAGCCGGATAATCCACAGCCCGCCGCACGGCGCGAGCTTTACACACCGCCGGCAAAGCCGGAGGAGATCAAGGTTCCTGCCGCAGGGGAATACACCTTCTGCCAGAACGAAGCGGACGCAAACGGTATGATTACGCTTTCGGATTATGTGCAGTATCTGAAACTGGATCACGGTACGCTGTGGTACGGCAACGATGATAACAGTACAACATGGCTCAAACAACGCATGCGGAATAATTATGCCATTTTCCTGCCGACAGGCAGTACGTTCAATTGCCCGAAGGAATACGATATTTATCTGTATGATGCGGATATGGTATGGCAGTCTGCATGGTATACCGGTGAAAAAACCACCGGCGACAACCCCAAACGCAAAACCGGGCTGACCAAGATTGGTCAGGACTGCTTTGTTCGGTTTTCTCTTTCCGATCAGACGGTTTTGTCTGAAACGGCTTCTGATGAAGTGATGCAGGAACTTGCAAAAAAAGTGGTGATTCAGGTGCCGAAAGAAAAAATCAACTCGGTGTATTGCTGCAATCCTTCCGGCTCCGTCGATGCAGACTATGAGAAGGAATTACAGGAAACCGTCGCTTCGCTTGGCAAAGTAGTGAAAGACGGTTCCGTGAACTACATTTTCATCACCGATTTGCATCAAGGCAACCATGACGCAGCGATTGAGCGGCAGTTGCTTGCCATTGTGGAATTGGTCAACCGTCTTGCCAAAGACGATGATCCGAACAACGACATAGATTTCATCTGCCTTGGCGGCGACATCACCACCGGTATGTATACGGATACCGAAAAGCAGATTGCGGCAATGGATAAATTCCTGTATCCGCTGAACAAATGCGAGATTCCGGTGATGGTTTTACGCGGCAACCATGATGATAACAGCTACTATTATACGTTTGCAAATAGCGGACAGCTCAAAAAAACGCTCTCCGCTTTGGAAGCGCAGAATTATCTGGATGAGCACGCGATGAGCGCGGATAAGTGGTATGATGAGATCCTTGCCTACTATGCAACGGACGCCAATGTGAAAAATGACGGCAAAACCTCTCGTGTGCATGATTCTCAAAATGCAAAATCCGCTTATTACTACTATGATTTTGCGGCAAAAAAGACGCGCGTTGTTTGCTTGGATGCAATCGACTACGGAAAAATGACGCCGGATTTAAACGGCTGTACCTATTGGGGGTATGGTGCAAGACAGCTCCAATGGCTTGCGATTGAAGCGCTGAAGGCGCCGGACGGCTGGAACTATGTGTTCCTTTCCCATATGGGCTATGAAAAAGAACTTGCAATGGCGCCGTCTGAATACTATTGGGCTTACAAAAATCTGGACGCCTTGAACGGCTTGCTCTTGGCGTTCCAGACCAAAGGTACCTACCGTACCAATCTGATGGTGGAGCTGGATGGCAACAAAGTGCCGCTGTTGTTTGATTTCACACTACGGCAGGGCAACGGCATGATTCTTTCTTATGAGTACGGACATCATCACACTGATCTGTGTTATTACAATCCGCAGACGGCGATGGCGACCATGACGATCGGCACCTCCGGACAGTACAAGGATACTTGGACAGAGCAGATGGATAGCACCGTACCGGTGACGAATGTGCCTGCCATTGTTTATCCGAGAAAGAACGGCACGGTTACAGAAGCGCTTTTCGATGTCATCAGCATTGACGCCGGTGCAAAAGTTGTGCATCAGATCCGTTTCGGTTCCGGACCGGATGCAACCTATACGTTGACAACACCCGATCCGACCGCGGAGATTGTGCGCCGTCCGAAGCCGCAGGAGCCGGATCAGACAACGGTGACGGCGGCAGACCTGACCGATGCCAAAACGGAAGAACTTTTGAAGATCGGCGACACGCTCCGGTTGGTCGTGACGGCAGAGGATCCCGCACAAGTCACAGCGGAAGTGCTTTCCCGTATGGAAAAGCTTGAAAAGACTGCGGCAAGCGTAAGATTGCATATCGCGGACATGCGCGCGTATGTGTTGTATGACGGGAAAGCCTACGATCCCGATGCCCTGGCGCGGGCGTCGCTGATGCCGTTTGACACGACTACGGGAAGTATCCGCATTACCTCCGATAAAAACCGCAATGAAAAAGGTGCGACAGTTTTCTATAATGGAGATGGCTATTCCTGCGCAGTGTCTATGAAAGTCGGCGAGAAAACGATTTTTGTGCCGGCAGGAATCACAGCCACTTGCACTTATAGCAAAGTGCGGTATTGCCTTGCGGCGGAAGCAAACAGCAACAGGATCGCAACGGAACAATCGGAAGATCTGTACAAAGAACTCGGTTTGTCCCAGTGGTCATGGTATCAATATGTGATGCCGTATACGGCGAATGCGACCTATACTTTTCAACAGGATTCCTACCTGTATCTGTCCTTCTGCAATGAAGACAATAACAATGTGGATACGGCGCTGGTTTGCGCGGCGGCAGATCGCGACGACGCTTACTATGCGCATGTGGCAGAGTATTATGCGGGCGTGCAGTTTACTTTTGACGGCACGGTGGAGCAATTCCGGAATCTTGTAAAATAATCTACGCAGGCGGCAAACGCAGTCTTTTGACGGGATTCCCACCGTCAGGCTCCTTTTTCGGCAGAGACATCCGTCTCTGCCGATTTTGCGGTTGTATAGCGAACCCATCTGAATTTGTGGACTCTGCCAAAAATGTGTTTGATTTTGCAAAATGGACTTGCTTTTTTCACAAAATGCACGTATAATGGTGTCGGACAGCGGGAAACGCTGTGACAGGAGGGATGCAGAATGGCACAGATTCGTTTGAATGAGGACGCAAGAGTCGTAGAGGAGATCCGCGCGGGATTGGCGAAGCGGGGCGGGCATTGCCCGTGCATGCTGGAGCAGAATGACGATACGTTGTGTATGTGCAAGGATTTTCGGGAGAAGATCCGGGATCCGCATTTTTATGGCTATTGCCACTGTATGCTGTATTATAAAGAAAAGGAAACGACTTAAGTGGAGATCACCTATCAGAGCCGGATGCCGCCCAATACGGTGTTTACCGGCATACAGGTCTATGATGTCGGATGGGAGGCATGTCATCCGGGGTATACGTTCGGTCCGCATATCCGCCCGTATCATCTGATTCATTATTGTAAGCGCGGAAGCGGTACCTTTCAAAATGCGTCCGGTGTGTGTCCGGTACACGCAGGGCAGATCTTTCTGATCTTTCCGGGGGAAACCACCGTATACGCGGCAGACACAGCAGAGCCGTGGGAATATGTCTGGATTGCGTTTACCGGCGACGGACTGGAACAGCTCCGCACGCTTGCACCGGTGTGCGATTATCCGGCAGATACGTTTTTGCGGTTACAGCGCGCGGTGCAGGAGGCGGTTTTGGCGCCGGAGGCGTATATTGCCTGTGTGTATGAGATTTTATACCGACTGGTTGGCAGCGCCACCGGACAAAGCCCGGTTTATGAACAGGCGCGCCGGTATCTGGAATTACATTATGGCGCGTGCGCAACGCTCACGCGGCTTGCCGCGTCGCTCGGCTTTGACCGCCGCTACCTTGCACGGATGTTCAAGGCGCATTACGGGATTTCCATGAAAGCGTATCTGACTTGCGTGCGGATGGAGCATGCCAAACGCTTGCTTGCAGAGGGGCAGTCTGTGACGAAAACCGCGTCTTTGACAGGATATGCCGACGCGTTTTCGTTTTCCAAAATATTTTGCGCAAAGGTGGGCATTCCGCCAAGCGATTTTGCGAAAGCGAAAAGAAAAACGGAAATTTTGTAAAAGATTCTTGCAATTTTTTCAGGATTGTGGTACAATACCCGTGTAATACGGTTTGAAAAGTTGTAAACTGAGTAGATGAAAAGGAAATCAGGTTCAATTCCTGAACAACCGCCATTCCTGTATTTGCCGTGTGAGAGTCGGTTCGCCTTGGACGGACTTTCTTTGTATTCCCTTTCTTTCGGAGTACCGCATGAGTCAGAATACCTGCCGTATTGGATTTACACACTTATGGTGCGAAGTGTTGCCGATGTTGCCGCGTAAGCGGCTCTTTCCGGTGACGCTTCCTTTTTTCGTGTTGGGCGACGCGAGCGTGTGAAAACAGATACGAAAGGAGTCAAAAGAAGATCTGCAAAAAGGTACCCGGCAAAAATTTTGAAAATAAAAAAGAAAAGGAAGAAAAAACATGAAAAAAACAGGATACAGAATACTTGCGGTATGCGCATTGCTTTTATGCGCATGCATGCTGTTTGTCGCGTGCGGCGCCAACCTTGCGGAATGCAAGACGGCAAAGATCGCAGAGCTGACAGTTTACGCGGAAGCGGATTATCGCGCGGAAGATTATGCGGCAATCAAGCAGATACAGGACGATGCGATCGCAAAGATCCATGCGCTGACGGACAAAGACGCGGTCAATGCGTTCGATACGGCGGCAGTCAACGCGCAGACGGCGAAGATCAAGACCGCCGCGCAGCGCGACGCGGAGGATTCCGCAACGCTTGCGGAATGTAAGACGGCAAAGATCGCAGAGCTGACAGTTTACGCGGAAGCGGATTATCGCGCGGAAGATTATGCGGCAATCAAGCAGATACAGGACGATGCGATCGCAAAGATCCATGCGCTGACGGACAAAGACGCGGTCAATGCGTTCGATACGGCGGCAGTCAACGCGCAGACGGCGAAGATCAAGACCGCCGCGCAGCGCGATGCGGAGGAAGAAGCCGCGAAATATCCGAAGATCACCTCTACCTTGACAGACGGTGCAACCTATCATGGCAAAACGATGACTGTGGAAGTTTTCGCACGTTCCGCCACAGGGGAAAAGATCGCGTCTGCGATGACGCTTAATGGCGTGTCCGTGCCGGTGAACTGGGATGATGCGGAGAAAACCAGCTATACCTTCCAATTCCGGGACGGTGAAAATGTGATTGTGCTTACTGCCACAGCGGATGATCACACGACTACGGTGACCTATACGGTCATTTTTGAAGAATTGCCGGTGACATTCACTCTGTCGATGGACGCGTTCACCATTGGCGGCGGTTATCTGATCCCGCCGATGCAGGTTACTTTGGACGCGGAAACGCTTGCCGCAATGGCAGAGCATTTCTCTTTTGAAGATGTTGCACAACTGAAAGAGCAGCTGAATCTGGCGTATATTCTGTGCTACTATCTGTCAGAATTCGGATATACAGAAGAACATACCGGAAAATTGGAGGATTCCTTCTATCTTGCCATGGTATACGGATTTGATTTTGACGGAAGCGGCGCGGGGATTCCGGAAAACCTGCGTGCGATCGTGGAGGCAAACGGCGGAAGTATTGAAGAATCGGATCCGGAAGATGGTCTTGGCGAATTCTGCTTTACGTTCATGAGCGGATGGATGTACATGGTCAACGGTTCCTTTGCCAATGTCGGAATGGGAGGTTGCTATCCGCAGGATCACGATGTGATCCGCGTACAGTTTACGCTTTATGGATACGGTTCTGATATTGGCGACTGCGGTTGGGGAATGGATCCGTATTTCCCAGAGGTCAACCCACAGCGGGATGCGCTTGCCAGAACAATGGCGCTCGCCGCAGAGCAGGGGAAAACGGACACAGAAGCTTATCGGAATGCGTATGTGATCATCAGCTCTTTCGGTGTGACGGAAGAAGCGCTGGACGCGGCAAGAGAAGCGCTTGCGGCACTGCTTGCCGTGGCTTAACGAAAAAACAATTTCGATCTCCATAGACGAAACAGGCAAAAATGCAAAGAGAGGGGGAAACTACGATGAAACGCACGGCTTTTTTCAGAGGATGGATCCTGATACTGTGGATCGCGCTGTTGCTTCCTTATGCGACATTCGCCGCCGTTGCCGGTGAAACGGATCTGGAAACGGAATTACAAAAGACGGCGGAAGGGATCGTCGCATGGAAAAAGCGGGAGATGGGCGTTTCCGTACAAGATCCTCTGCTTTGCGGTACCTATCTTTCGCTTGCGGGCAGCACGCCCGGCGACTGGTATCCGGTCGGGCTGTCCCGTCTTGGTATGGAGGATGCTTATGCCGACTATCTTGCGGTTTTGAACGATACGGTGGAAAAACGGTATCAAACGCCGCAGAAGCTGGATAAAGCCAAAGCCACGGAATGGCACCGGATCACATTTGCGGTACTTGCGGCAGGGGGAAATCCCCGCAAAATGGGTACGGACGGTTCGATTGATCTCATTGCCGACGGCGTATACGACCGTACAGACGAAAAGGGCAACGGCATTCTCGGTAAACAGGGCATCAACGGATATATTTTCGGATTATTGGCGCTGGATACCCGTAATTATGCCGTGCCGGAAAGTGCGCATTACACACGGGATGATCTGATTGTCCAGCTTTTGCAAAGACAGCATGCGGACGGGGGGTGGTCGCTGTACGGCGCGTCCGATCCGGATATTACTGCCATGACGTTGCAGGCGCTTGCCCCTTATTATCACAAAGAAAAAGTCTATGAGGTGAAGGACGGCACGCGCAAGGTGCGGCAGGCTGTGGATGCGGCATTGTCTTATCTTTCCGGCGCACAGGACGCGGACGGCGGATATACCGCATGGGGAAGCCCCAACTGCGAAAGTGCAGTGCAGGTTGCCGTTGCGCTGTGCGCACTCGGCAAAGATCTGTTTACCGATCCGGCTTTTTGCAAGAACGGCAATACCCTGTGGGATGCCATTCTTCGTTTCCGCAACGCGGACGGCGGTTTTTTGCATTCCACTGTGTACGATCCGGAGAACCCGACTTCCATTCCCGACCGGTCCAATTCTATGGCAAGCGAACAGACGCTTTACGGCATTGCGGCGATTCTGCGTTTTTTGCGCGGCGAACGGCGGCTTTACGATTTCCGACCGGAGCAAAGCGCGGCATTAAAGGCGCAGATTGCGGCGGTGACTGCTGAGATTGCCGCTTTGCCCGCGGACGCGTCTGCAAAAAACCTGCAATCTGTATATACGGCATATCTTGCCATCGACGCGTCGGAACGCAGTTATGTACAGGGATATGCCAAACTTTCTCAACTGCTTGCGGCGGCAGACATCCCCTATGTGGCGGAGGAAACGGACATCCGAAGTGAGGACGATGGAGAAGAAACGGTGCTGTTTCCTTTTACGGAAGCAGATCAGCGCGCCGCCGACGCATTGCCGTCTCCCCTGACGCTTGCGCAAAAAGCGGAAGTCCTACGGCTGTATTATAAAATTACAAACAGCTTTGATTTTGAGAAAAAAGCAGATTATTTGGCGCGCCTTACGCAAGCGAAACAACAGGTAATGGCAATTTCCGACGAGATTGACGCGATCAATCGGGAGATTTTGGAGAAACTTTGCCCGTTTACCGACCTTACCTTGTCCGATAAATCCACAGTGGACGCGCTTGTTGCGCGTTACGCCGCGCTCTCTGCCGACGACCGGTGTTATATTTTGTATGCGGAAGATCTGCAAAAAGCGAAGATCCGGATGGACACGCGCATACGCGCATTGTGGATCGGGGGAATCGGTGCGGTGGTTGCGATCGGGCTGACCGGGACGGTGATAGTGCGCATCCGGCGCCGGCATAACCGCAAAGCGCGGGAAATGGCGGAGCTTGCCGCAGAGTGGGAGGATCGACCGTGAAAAAAGATCTGCTTGCGCTTTTTGCACTTGTTCTGGTGATAGCACTGCTGATCAGCGGCACGGAAATTCAATCGGTGGACGACTATTATCTGACGCACATCGACGATATTACCCCCGAAAGCGAAACAGTGACGTTTTCCATCCGTTGCGATACGATTCTTGCCAACTATGACGAGTTGGAGGAGTCGTTGCGAAGTCCGGAATTTGTGCCGCCAGATGGGATCATTTTACCTGCGACTGTTTATGTGTTGCGGGAGGGCGATACGGTATTCGATCTGCTCAGCCGTGTGACACGGTATCATAAAATTCAGATGGAATATCAAGGCGCGGATCAGAATGCGTTTGGCTCGGTGTATGTACAGGGGATCCATTATCTGTATGAGTTCTCCTGCGGACCGCTTTCCGGATGGATGTATCGGGTGAACGGTGTGTTTCCGGATTACGGATGCTCCAAGTACCGTTTAACGGACGGAGATATTGTGGAATGGGTTTACACCTGTGACCTCGGCAGAGATGTAGGGTGTGAAATGATGACAGGAGGAAAGGTATGAATGACAGTACCGCCGGCTTCGGACGTTTTCATCCGGTCGTGATTTTTTGCTATCTGACGGCGATCTTGGTGTTCACGATGTTTACCACGCATCCGGTGATTCTTGCACTGTCTTTTTGCGGCGGATTGCTGTTTTGCGCGTCGCTCTCCAAGCCTCGCGCGTTTGTGCGGGATCTGGGATTTTATCTGCCGCTGTTTGTCTTGATCGCGCTTTGCAATCCACTGTTCTCTCATAACGGCGTCACGCCGTTGTTCTTCTTAAACGGGAATCCCGTGACCAAAGAAGCGATCCTGTACGGGGTGGATCTTGCAGTGATGATGCTGGCGGTGTTGTTTTGGTGCAAGGGATTTTCGATTCTCATGACCTCGGATAAGGTGCTGTATCTGTTTGGACGCATTTTGCCGAAAGCCTCGTTGGTTCTCTCCATGGCACTGCGGTTTTTGCCGTTGTTTGTCCGGAAGTGGCGGGAGATGAAAGCCGCGCAGATTGCGATGGGATATTATTCGGAAAAAGGTGTGGTGGCAAAGCTGACCGGCTCTTTGCGGGTGTTTTCCGCATTGGTCGGATGGGCATTGGAAAATGCGGTGGATACCGGTGCCTCTATGCGTGCACGCGGGTATGGGTGCGCCGGCAGAACGCAGTTTGCACTGTTCCGATGGACGGCGGGGGATCGGTGTTTGCTTGGTGCCGCGGTGGTGTTTACGGCAGGCGCGATCATTTCGTTTGCGTGCGGCTTGTGGCGATTTTCGTTTTATCCGAGAATCACGCCGCTTATCCAAACGTCTTGGGCAGTAGGCAGCTATGTCCTGTTTGGAATGTTTGTGGGGTTACCGACTTTGATGGAATTTGCGGAGGTGTTACGATGGCATTACTTATGCTCGAAAATCTGAGTTTTACCTATCCGGGGCAAGCGAAAAAAGCCTTGGATGACATTTCTCTGCAAATCGAAGAAGGCGATTTTGCGGTATTATGCGGGCAATCCGGATGCGGAAAGACCACACTGTTGCGGCTGTTAAAGCCGGAGCTCGCCCCGCATGGCACACAAACGGGGACCGTTTTGTTTTGCGGAAAACCGCTTGCGGCATATACCACGCGGCAGAGTGCCGCACAGATCGGGTATGTGTTGCAAAGTCCGGAGGCGCAGATTGTTACGGATAAAGTCTGGCATGAACTGGCGTTCGGTTTAGAGAATCTCGGCTGTCCCACGGAGGAGATCCGCCTGCGCGTGGGAGAGATGGCAAGCTACTTCGGCATTGGAGATTGGTTTACCCAAGCGACCGCAACGCTTTCCGGCGGACAGAAACAGCTTTTGAATCTGGCGTCCGTAATGTTGCTTTCCCCCAAGCTGTTGTTACTTGACGAGCCGACCTCCCAACTGGATCCGATTGCCGCCGCGGATTTCATTACCACCCTATACCGACTCAATCGGGAGCTTGGAATCACGGTGCTTCTTTCGGAGCATCGGCGGGAGGAAGTGTTCCCGCTTGCCGATCGGGTGTTGGTGCTGGAGAAAGGCAAGTTGCTTTCCGCCGCCGCGCCGCGCACGGTTTGTAAGACGCTTGCCGCCCATCCGATTGCGGCGGGGTTCCCCGCGGCGGCGCGTATCTATGCGGGGCTGTCGCAGCGCGGTGCCTGCCCGCTGACGGTCAAGGAAGGGCAGGAATTTCTTTCGGGCTATGCGAAGCAAACGCAACCGCTTCCCGAAGAACCGGAAATTTTGCCGGAAGAAGCCGCGTGTTCTTTGAAAAATGTGTGGTTCCGATATGAACGAAACGCACCGGACATTCTGCGTGGTGTGTCGCTTGTATGCCGCCGCGGAGAATTGTTTGCACTGCTTGGCGGCAACGGCGCCGGAAAAACGACCTTGCTAAAGGTGCTTGCCGGCATGGAAAAGCCGTATCGCGGCAAACCCGTGTTGTTCGGCAAACCGCTTGCTTCTTATCCGAAAACCGCATTGTATCGGCACAATGTGGCACTGCTTCCGCAGGATGTGCGAACGGTATTTCTGAAAAAGACCGTCTGGGAGGACCTTGCGGATCTTTGCCGGGTGTTGGGAATGACCAAGGAAGAAACGGTACAGACCATCGAACGCGCCGGCGAAACCTTCGGTATTTCTGCCCTTTTCCGACGGCATCCGTATGATCTTTCCGGCGGCGAGATGCAGAAATGCGCACTTGCCAAGATTTTGCTGACCGAACCGCGGCTGTTGCTTTTGGACGAACCGACCAAGGGCATTGATGCCTATGAAAAACGGAACTTATGCGCCCTGCTTGCCTCTTTGTGCAAAACGGGCATGACGGTATTTCTGGTGACGCATGATGTGGAGTTTGCCGCAATGTGCGCCGACCGTTGCGCCCTGTTTTTCCACGGCGAAGTGCTTTCCCCGTCCTGCCCGCGGCGCTTTTTTTCCGCCAATACGTTTTACACTACGGCGGCAAGCCGGATCGCGCGCGCAGTATTTCCGCACGCGGTGACGGTGGAGGATGTGATCGCTTTGGGAAAGGAGCAGACGCAAGATGCACGAACCGAACTGTGAAAATCCGGCGCAAAACGCGCGGATTCGATGGAAGCGGATGGTTTGTGTTGCGTGTGATCTGCTTCTCATTCCTCTGTGCGTGATACTTGGGGTAAAAGTATTTGCGGATCGGGCATACCTTTGGGTTTCGCTGTGTGTGTGCGTTCTTGCCTGTGTGCCGTTCTTTTTCACCTTTGAAAAAAAACGGACACACACCGCAAAACTGGCGGTACTGGCGGTCATGGTGGCGCTTTCCGTATTGGGACGGTTTGCCTTTGCTCCGATTCCACATTTCAAACCCGTTACAGCCATGGTTACGATCACAGGCATTTACCTCGGTGCGCAGTCCGGCTTTCTTTGCGGCGCGCTGACTGCGCTTTTGTCGAATATTCTGTACGGACAGGGACCATGGACGCCGTTTCAGATGGCGGTGTGGGGATGTATCGGCTTTCTTGCCGGTGTGGCGGCACCGCTTTTGCGCAAAAGCCGGATCGCACTGGGCGCATTTGGTGTGCTCAGCGGAATTTTGTTTTCCGTACTGATGGATATTTGGACGGTGATGAGTGCGGACGGCACCTTTACGCTTTCCAAATATGTCGCGGCGATTGTCGCGGCAATTCCCGTAACAGCCGTTTATATGGGCTCCAATCTGATTTTTCTGGCAGTGCTCGCAAAGCCGCTTGGTGAAAAACTGAACCGCATTGTCTGGAAATACGGCATTTAAGGCAAAACGAATCTTGACAAAGCACGAAAAATGTGCTATGCTGAACAAGGAAAGAAAATCGCCGCGTAAAGCGGCTGATTTTCCCACCGCCGGTTAGCGGAAGCTAACCCCAAAAACGAACCGAGGGGAGGAAATCCTATGCAATCAGCTTGCGTTTGCCCGCGCCATTTGCCGGAAGAATTACCGGAGGAGGGGATCGTCACCCGCGTGACGCATCGGGACGGAGAGATTGTGCGGACGGCATATGAGGTCTTTCCGGGGATCACCTTGCTTTATAATGATGTCCATACGCAGGGAACCTTGCTTTCGTGTGAGACGCGCGATGGGATTTTTGAGATCAATCATTGCCGGGAAGGACGCATCGAATGTCAAAGCGGCGATACGTATTTCTACCTGATGCCGGGGGATCTGTCAGTGGGAAGCCCGGCGGATCTTGCCTATGGCTCCTATTTTCCGCTTCGCCATTATCATGGAATTACGGTACGCGTGGAGATCGACCGTGCGCCGCGCTGCCAGATCGGAAGAGCACACGTCTGAACTCCAGGCAAATGTGTGATTACACGGGAAAGCGACGCGGTGGCACATATCTTTTCGGAATTGTACACGGTGCCGCAGGCGATCCGGCGCGGGTATCATAAAGTGAAGATTTTGGAGTTGTTCCTGTTTTTAAGTACAATGCCGCTGATACAGGACGGCCGAGGCTGTGTGCCGGTATCAAAAAATCATGCACGGCTTGCCAAAGCGACTGCGGCGTATCTGTCGGCGCATATGGAACAACGTGTGACCATGCGGCAGTTGGAACAGGTTCTGCACCAATCCGCTACCCAGATCAAAACCAGTTTCAAAGCGGTGTATGGGAACTCCATCTACGCCTATATCCGTGCGCAGAAGATGCAGGCGGCAGCAGAGGTACTTGTTTCCACAGAGGAAACGGTGCTTGCCGTGGCGGGCAGATTCGGCTATGACAATGCGTCGAAATTTGCGAAAGCGTTTACCGAAGTGATGGGATTGTCGCCAACGGCGTATCGGAAGCGGCAGGCGCAACTTGTACAGTCATAAAGGCAAAGAAAGCCGTTTTGGCACCGAGTCTGATCGTTTTGGAGCAGAAAAAGCAGGGAAGATCGGATAAAATGAATATAGAAAGGGAAACGGATCCCCAATGGTTAGCAAATGCTAACCAAAAAGAAACATCCAACCGGACAGGAGGAAACGAAAATGCCGGATACGCTGGTGATTACCCATGCATCCGCGACGCTCGCGGGGCTGAAAACGGGCAATTTGTTTCCTTGCCCGAAAGAAAGCAAAGATACCCTTTCCAAAAGTCTGAACCGGATCAATCGGGTGCTGGTACCGCGCGGCGCACGGATGATTCCGCTGAAAACGACCGATCGGCAGACACTGCTGTATCTTTATCGTCCGAAGCGATTGTACCGGGATTTGCAGGATCCGCTTACGAAAAAAATTCTGCTCGCCTACGGATACCCTGCGGATCGGCCGGAGCAGTGTGTGAAAAAGCTGATCGCCCGTATGCAGGCGGGAACCGAATTTCCGCATGAAGTCGGCTTGTTTTTGGGATACCCCGCAGAAGATGTACAAGGGGTTATCGCGCATGG
>ERZ808278.297-NODE-297-length-37237-cov-26.001748_pt1 | contig 37237 bp, 28 predicted proteins | sample MGYA00521239_ERZ808278 | MGnify/ENA primary metagenome ERZ808278 (study PRJEB31516, sample SAMN03275600) | gut metagenome | biome: mammalia-associated habitat; material: feces | host: Papio cynocephalus | place: Kenya | collected 2012-07-17 ... | reverse complement strand
CTGCGATAGATGTATTGGGTGGAACCCCTCCTTGTCCTTGCTGTAAGCAGAATACTTTGCAAGAAGATGGAGGAACTGGACCTAACAATGATTGGATTAAGTATGTAGCTATAGGTGTAGGGGCACTCGCAGTTCTTGGTGGCGGTGGTTATGGTATCTATGCTTTGACGAAGTCTCCTACACCAAAGGACATTGTACTCAATCATACCGAGAAGACTTTGTTTGTCGGTGATAAGGATACTCTTCATGCTTCGATTAATCCTGAAGGTTGTGAGGGTACTCTGACTTGGAAGGCAAGTAAGGATGGTACTTTGTCTGTAACTTCCGATGGTATAGTAACTGCCGAGAAGGAAGGTACAGGTAAGGTTCGTGTACTCCTTGAGGGTGCCGATGGAATCAAGGCTGTGTGTGAATATACGATTAAGTCAAAAGAAATAACTCCAGAACCTCCAGTGCCAGGCCCAACGCCTCCGGTTGATCCTAATAAAGTCGATGGCGTGACAACCAATACCGCTACTGCAACTTTGCAAGTCGGTGGAACCCAACAGTTGACAGCCACCATTTCTCCAAGTGATTCAAAGGCAACTGTGACATGGACATCTTCTAATGAATCTGTTGCTATGGTTTCATCTACAGGTTTGGTGAAGGCTTTGAAGGCAGGTAAGGCTGTGGTTACAGCTAAGGCTGGTGAAAAAACTGCAACTGTAGCTGTGGCGGTTGAGGAAAAAAAGAAGCCTGGTGGTACTGGTGGTGGTACAGGTCCATTAAACCTAGGATATGGCCTCTATTATGGTGATACCAAGGGCGGCAAGCCTCATGGGTATGGTAAGATAGTTTTCAAGAGAACGCATCGCATCATTAGTTCTAAGGATTATGTTGCTAATCCAGGCGATACTTATGAAGGTGAATTCCGAAATGGTCAACCTTCTGGTGGCATGGGCTATTGGAAGCATGATGGTGATATAACTGCAGTTAAGCCATGATTCGTAAACTGACTATAGTATTGTTGGTGTTGGTAGCACAAGTTTGTGCTGCCACATCTTTCTATACTGCGCGTCTCTCCAAGATTGCGTTGGCTGTTGGAGTAACTATACCAGATACTATAGGGAAAAATGCAAATAATGATACGGCATATACATATAAGGAGAAGCCTTTGCGTATTAGAACAAATGCGTTTGGTGATGTATCGCATATAGGCTATAAGTTGTTTAATAACGATTTGATGAATGCTTATGGCGACTCTCCTGTATTTGATTTTATGGAGCGTTATTTGTTGGAATTGGATTTGCTGTTGGATGGAAAAAGTTTGCAGGAACGTTTGGATGTGGATAATGTGGTTATTACCAAGGGTAACATCAGTCTGTTGCGTATGGTTAATGAAACAACCCCATTCTCTATTGAATATCTTAAACGTCGTGGCTATCGAGTTACATGGACAGTAAAAGGTAAACCTGTTACTGTTGCTTTTCAAGCAGATTGTCAGTTGATAAAGGGATGCAATTCTATAGAAATGGATTCGATTTTAGTTAGAGAGTTACCTAAATATCAATCGTTGAAAGACGAAACTGTTTTGGAAGGATGGAAAAAAGCGAAAATTTCGATTTCTGATAGTGCTAGAATCCTTGATAATGGAAAATACCTGAGTAATCTGATAAGCAGCAAACTTTATTATAGGAACTACCATGGCAAGGAAGAGTTGGTATGTGCAAGAAGAAGTCCTGCCAGGAGTGTCAATAATATCATGCTTACGGGCATATTCCGAAATGCTATTTCACTCAATCTGCTGGTTGACAAATATGGTTATAAGACGGATTCTCTTTTTGTCACTTTACAGCAATTTGTCTCATTCTGTAGAGCGGAAGGTTGTAAGTTGTATATGGGTATCAAGACAATGTCGGACAAATCACTTGATGGTACCTTATTTATATTGAACGAGCCGTTGGCATATAATCATGTTCTTTCTTTCCGTTTCCCTATGTGTCTCTTACAAGGTAAGGACGATGTTATAGAAGCAAAGTTGTATCCTTATATACCTTTACAAAATGTAGAGGAAAAGTATTTTACTGAAAACTTAAAAGATGAGTATAAGTATGAAATCAAGTAACATTTTAGTTCTGCTAATGTTGTTCTTCTTTGGTGGAACGATTTCTGCTCAGACAATAGACGAGCAGAAAAAGCAGATAGCGTCAGTCAAGAAAAGTAATCTTTATATCTATGGCGAAGCTACGGCTGAGACAGAGCAAGATGCAAGAGACTTGGCTGAGGAAATACTCAATTATGAGATTAATAAGTGGGCTGCTAACCAAAAGAAATTGAAGGGAACAGGCAACTTCGTTTTGAATAATCGACAGGAACTTTATACCACGATGTCTTTGCCACGTGGAGATATGTTTAGAAGTTTTATGTATGTGAAGAAAAGTGATATTCAAAAAGGAGATAATGCTGCCATTATCACATCAGCTGGTAGTACAACTGCAAGTAGTACTACAGAGACAGTCCTTTCTTCAGAAGTTGCGGAAGACTCATCAGAGGTAGAAGAAACTTCTACAGCAACTTTTTCTCCTGTTGCTGTAGAATTGTCAGGGATGTCAAATTATACAGAGATTGCTGCCAAGATCATGAACTACAAAGAAAATGGCAAGATCAAGACTTATAATTACTATGCAAAGCTTGACAATCCTGCATTGTACTATTTGGTGATGTATAATAAAGATGGTGTCGTTGAGGCTGTGCTGAGTCCTGGCAAACCGCGCACGAATGTAAAAACAGGTAAGGAAGATACCACAAACAATTATCCTGGATGTGGAGCTATCGGCTTCATGGTGAATGATTAATCATTTAGATTTAGTTTAAAAGGTTTATAATATGAGAAATCCTATAAAAATTATTTTTACGTTGCTTCTCTTTCTGACTTGCTATTCTTCGGCTAAGGCTGTAGATGTAACCTTGACTGTAGATGAGGGTGCGGTACGTCCGGCAGGTATGGATGCGGCAGAAAGAAATTTGGCTAAAGTGCTGACTGAAATCAATCGAGCACAAAATGCACATGACATGGTTTCTGTAAAAAATCTACAGATGACGGAGTTCGCCAAAAAGTCTTTGGCACGCCTTTGGGCTGTAACTCCATTTTATGTTGATGACGATTATGTCGTAGAACGTTGTTGGCCTTTTGCCAATGGCACGATGACGGTCTATCACATTCCTTTGATTATCACTCCTGAGGGTGAAAACTTTGATACCAATACTTATCAGGATGCCATTGTTGAGTTTAATTCAAGAGGTGTCATTACTGATTTCCGATTTGCCATGGACTCGCAAACTGGCATGAGTATGGATAGATGTGGCTCTAAGTCTGTTGTTAGTCAGGAGAGAGAAATGATTGTTATGCGATATGTGGAGCAATTCCGTACTGCTTATAATCAAAAAGACCTCCAAACGATTAGTAATTTCTTTGCGGATGATGCTCGTATTATTACGGGCAATGTCATCATGAAAAAGATGAGAAACATGGATGAGAATGAAAAAGCTCAATTCCTTGTAAAATATACAGAGCAAACCAAGACTCAATATATAGCTAATTTGAGGCGCAATTTTGCACGTAATAAGTGGATAGATGTCCAGTTTAAGCAAATAGGTCCGAATGGATTCCCAGGCAAGGGATGCAATCAAGGTATCTCAATGTCTAAGGATGGAAAATTCTATGGCGTTCGACTCGAACAGACATGGCGGGCTAGTGGTGGATACAAGGATGAAGGATACTTATTCTTGATGTGGGAATTCTTTGACGATGGAAAGGAACCTGTGGTCCACGTTCGTGCTTGGCAACCAAAGTTCGTGGGAAATGAGGTACAGGAACCTAATCTTGACATCATGTCGTTGGGTGGAATGGGTATTCGTGAATAATATTTATAGCGTATGAGAAGGATATTTGCAATTTTTACGATGTGCCTGGTTGCTATCGCTTCTTGGGCACAGTCGCAATACGTATCTTGTGAACGCATGGAGGAACAGGATCGTATTGATGATTCGGGTCGTAGTGGAATCTTGGTCATATCCAAACGCTCTGACCTTGTGGTGACTGTCTTGAACTCCAATAAGGCTAAACCAAAACTTCTAGGGTGTGATAGAAAAAACAATTATCTTTATGAGATCATTGTTGACCCCAATGATTGTGCAATTCCTAAAATTGAAGTCAGTAAGCGAGGAGACATTAATCGTTCACGTTTCACGGCTAGTTTGAAACCAGGTATGCTTCAGGCTTATTCTGTAGTGGAAGTTGAAAAACCAATCGCCTTGGATGAACAAAATTTTTACGAGCCAATCTTGAGTATTGATAGCACGGCTGTGGAATTTGTTTCTTCATATTCTGATTTGCAATGCCGTGTAAGCCCTGATTTACATGCGAGCGTTATTAAAACAAAGAAGAAAAACGATGACAAGGTTTTTGTAACTTTGGTTACTATTCCTATGGCTAGCATTCGAATCGTTAAGGATCAAATCAAGATGCTTACGGAAAAAAGCCAAGGTTATGAGAAATTGTTTGAGAATTATACGGGGAAAGATCGCGAAAAGAAACTTGATGAATGGGATCGTTGCGATGCTGAACTGAAAGAATTGGATGAGAAATGGCAAGTGATGAAAAATATTGTTGTTTATGGATCCAATACGAATCGCTTGTCGGTGTCGATTGAAAATTTGATTCCAGATAAAAAGACAACTTATGGTATTCTTTCTGTAAAACCTGAGGTTATTACAGAGGCAGGCTCGTTGATGTCTGAAGCAGCAAGATTGTTTGAGATGCGCAGATATGAAGATGCCAAGCGAACTTTCATGAATGTGAAGACCGCAAAGGATTTTCGTGAAGATTTAACTCCTGTTATAAATGCAAATATTGATGATTGTGACTCTTGTATCGTCTATACTATGTATGCCAATGGTATGTTCAGAAAATATTTGGAATGGAAAAAACAGGGCGCAACAATTACTCAAAAACAACTTGTTGATTGTGCAAATGGAGCTTTGGAAATGTTTAAGTACCTTTCTTATCGTAATCCTTGTGATTATTATACTAACGGCATAGAAAAACTGAAGCAGGAAATTGATAAGGTTCCTTTTGATTTGCGCTTTACAATCGTGAAGTGGCAAAATGACTATTCTGGTTTCCAAGAAACTGGTCCTATGGAGAATGTGGAAGTTTGGGCTTATTTTGGTAATCCAAGCTATGCCATGAGAAATATTACTAAAGGTGGTGACTTGAAAAAGAGAATTCGTAAGTCTGATGATTTCGAACAGGTTGGTACTTCTAATTCGGATGGCATTGTAGATTTGCATTTGAAACGCTCGGAATTACCTACTGGCTTCTTCTTCCGTCCAGTGGGCTATAAAGATAAAGTTAATATTAAGTTTATTGATATGTCTAATGTGATGGCTCAGTCGCAAGGTGACTATACAATGCGCCAATTCCGTCTTAGAATGTATTTGGAAAATTAATTTATTCATTAATAATATTTTTACGTATGAAAAAGGCTATTGTTTTAAAGCTGGCATTTGTTGCCTTGGCTTTGGTGTTTAGTGTAAATGCTCACGCAGGTATTGGTGATACTCTTTTAAAGCCTCTGTTGGAGAAATTTACTGGTGGTGAAAGTACTATTAAATGGGCTGATGTGCCAGTTTATTCAGCAGTGAAGGTCAATGAGACCGACGCTAATGGAAATCAAGTTCTCAATGAAGATGGTACTGAGGCTTATCGTGTGTTCTTAGTAGATCAAAATGGTAATAAGCGTAGCAAGGATGCTGTTGATGCGCAGATTACACAGGTTAATAATGCGGTTCTACGCATTACAGCTAAGGTTGGCACACCTTTGCTTATCGGTATCTTATCAGGTAAGAAAGATGTGGCGATTATTGGTACTTTAACTGGTGGCTTGTTGAGTATTGGTGATATTGTTTCCGCTTATAAATTGAAAATGTCGCTTGGTAAGCAGAAAAAATTGATTAAGGAATATTCTAAGGCCTTCAATGAGGAAGGTAAACCTATTGCTGCTAGTGTCGATGCAAAGATACTAGCAGACTTGGGTATTACTGAGACCTCTACTGTTTCTCAGACTACAGCCGACTTGATGAAAGAGCTAGATGCGGAAGGCTATAATAAAAATTCTGTTGCTGCTTTGGATGACATCGACTTCTCTAAGTTGGATTCTTAATTATTAAAATAATCCTAGATGAAAAGGATTCTATTTTATTTATTGCTTGTTGCCGCAATCTTTTCTTCTTGCGGCAACAAGTCTGAGTCTTCTATTGAGGAGGATACTGCTTCGGGTGTGGTCTTGATTCAGAATCAGAGTTACTATGAGGTGGAACTTTCCAATGGGGCTTCACTGTTTTTCTCTGGCTTTGATGAGGACGGCGACTTGGTAGGCTTGGCAACAAATGAGGATTCTGTTGGGGTGATGACAAGTTTCGGAACAGGTTTCTTCGTCTCTGAAACAGGGCAGATTGTTACAAATGCCCATGTCGTTTCCAACATGAAGAGCGAGAAGGAAACCAACAAGTCGATAGCTGCGGTCATTGAGAGTCTGAAACGACAGGTTGCCAAGGAATACTATGATTTGGGTGAAAAACTACAGGCTGCCCAGGCTCTCTATAATGAAGCCAACTATAGTGATGACTACAGTATGGAGGACTTCAGAAAGATAGAGGCTTATCGTGACTATTTGCAGAATGAGCGAGAGGAATATGCCGATACCTATAATGGATTGGACAAAATCAGACCTAGCGATTCTGAGATCAAGTATCACAATCGTGTGAGCATCGCTTACAATAATACATTTGTGACTAGTGGCTCTGATTTTTCTTCTTGTGTCGTATTGAAATCTGACACGGAGCACGACTTGGCACTCATTCAGTTGAAAGACAAGAAAACTCCTGAAGGAAAGTATATCTTTGAAGTCCCTGATGAAGATCCTTTGGAAGAATACTCTTTCATGGAAAGTATTTCTAAGCTTTTCGGTTCTGACAAGAACGATAAGCTTTTTATGACAGGCTTCAATCGTGGACCTGAGCTGGCTCAGACCAAGGATGGTATCAAGGCTCAGTTTAATATGGGGTCGGTTAGTCAGCGTGCTTCCGATCGAATCATGTACTCCATTCCGTCATTGCCGGGAAGTAGTGGCTCTGCGGTAGTCAACCATAAGGGGCAGTTGGTTGCAATCAACTATGCAGGTATTAGCACGACCCAAAGTTTCAACTATGGCATCAGAGTGAAGTACTTGCGCTCATTGCTCAAGAACTCGGAATCGAGTGCTGATGACGATGATGATTTCTAAACAAAAACCTCCCATCACTCTTGCGAATGATGGGAGGTTTTGTTTCTTTTAAGCAAATTGCTTTTAGATTACTTACGAAGACCGAGGGCCTTAACGATAGCACGATAGCGATTGATGTCGCGATCATACAAGTAATCGAGCAATGCACGACGCTTACCTACAAGCTGTGTCAAAGAACGTGTTGTAGTATAATCTTTACGGTTCTTCTTTACATGTTCCGTCAAATGAGCAATACGGTATGAGAACAATGCTATCTGGCTCTCAGCAGAACCAGTATCAGAGTTAGACTTTCCGTACTTGCTAAAGATCTCTTCTTTTTTTGCTTTGTCTAAATACATAGCTGTTTACTTAAAATGTTATAATTATGAATGTTAAAGTATGCATCCCGAGGACCTTCCTCACGGTGGTTTCCTTAAAAATGCGGTGCAAAGGTACAACTTTTCAGCGAATTATGCAAATTTTTCGGGAATTTTTTGTAATTTTGCACCCAAATTCAAAAGTATTTAAGGTAAAAACGAAATGCAAGACATTAGAAACATTGCAGTTATTGCACACGTTGACCATGGTAAGACTACCTTGGTTGACAAGATGATGCTCGCTGGTAAGCTGTTCCGTGACGGCCAGGATAATAGCGGCGAAGTGCTCGATTCCAACGACTTGGAGCGTGAGCGTGGTATAACCATTCTGTCTAAGAATGTGTCTATCAATTGGAAAGGTACTAAAATCAATATCCTCGATACTCCTGGACACTCTGACTTCGGTGGCGAGGTGGAGCGTGTCCTCAACATGGCGGATGGTTGTCTTCTGCTCGTGGATGCTTTCGAGGGTCCTATGCCTCAGACTCGTTTTGTGTTGCAGAAGGCTTTGCAACTCGGTCTGAAGCCTATCGTTGTTGTCAATAAGGTGGACAAGCCTAACTGCCGTCCAGAGGAAGTGTATGAGATGGTATTCGACCTCATGTGCGACCTCAATGCTACAGAGGATCAGCTTGACTTCCCTGTAGTGTATGGTTCAGCTAAGAATGGCTGGATGGGCGAGGACTACAACAAGCCTACTGACAATATTGACTATTTGCTCGATAAGATTATAGAGGTTATCCCTGCTCCTAAGCAGTTGGAGGGTACTCCTCAGCTCTTGATTACTTCTCTCGACTATAGTTCTTACACCGGTCGTATCGCTGTAGGTCGTGTACATCGTGGTACATTGAAGGATGGCATGAATGTTACCATCTGCCATCGTGATGGTACCCAGGAGAAGACTAAGATCAAGGAACTCCACACTTTCGAGGGTATGGGTCACAAGAAGACCGACCATGTGGATTCTGGCGACATCTGTGCCGTTATCGGTTTGGAGAAGTTTGAGATTGGTGATACCATCTGCGACTTCGAGAATCCAGAGCCACTTCCACCTATCGCTGTCGATGAGCCTACCATGAGTATGCTCTTCACTATCAACGATTCTCCTTTCTTCGGCAAGGAGGGTAAGTTCTGCACTTCTCGCCACATCCAGGAGCGCTTGAACAAGGAGTTGGAGAAGAACCTCGCTCTTCGTGTTCAGCCTTACGAGGATACCACCGATAAGTGGATTGTCAGTGGTCGTGGTGTGCTCCACCTCTCTGTGCTCATCGAGACCATGCGTCGTGAGGGCTACGAGCTTCAGGTAGGTCAGCCACAGGTTATCTACAAGGAAATCGATGGTGTGAAGTGCGAGCCTGTAGAGGAGTTGACCATCAACGTGCCTGAGGAGTTCGCTTCTAAGATGATTGATATGGTAACTCGTCGTAAGGGCGATATGACCTCTATGTTGAACATGGGCGAGCGTGTGGATATCGAGTTTGATATTCCTTCTCGCGGTATCATCGGTCTTCGTACCAATGTGTTGACTGCTTCTCAGGGCGAGGCTATCATGGCTCACCGCTTCAAGGAGTATCAGCCATACAAGGGTGAGATTAGCCGCCGTTCTAACGGTAGCATGATTGCCTTGGAGACAGGTACGGCCTTCGCTTATGCCATCGACAAACTTCAGGATCGTGGTAAGTTCTTCATCGACCCAGGTGAGGAAGTTTATGGCGGTGAGGTTGTTGGTGAGCACGTTCACGACAACGACTTGGTAGTCAACGTAACCAAGGCTAAGCAGTTGACCAACGTGCGTGCCTCTGGTTCAGATGACAAGGCTCGTGTCATTCCTAAGACTGTGATGAGCCTTGAGGAGTGCTTGGAGTACATTCGTGAGGATGAGTACGTAGAGGTAACTCCTAAGAGTATGCGTATGCGCAAGATTGAGCTTGACCACTTGAAGCGCAAGCGCAGTAATAAAGATTAAGCTATAGCTTGATAATATAAATGGATCCACAAGAAATCCCCTCTTGTCGGCGGCTTGGGCTGTTGACACGTAGGGGATTCTTTTTTAATGATATATAATTAATAATGTGTTGTACATTGTAAACCCTAATTTGATATGAGATTGTGGAGATTCTTTCGGAAGTTCTCGCTTCCATGTTCGTTGGTGCTGGGAGCTGTCGTTTATCTGATATTTGCCAATGTTTCTTTCTTGGAGCCTGTTGGTGTGGTCGTGGGTCCCAAGTTGGTTGACTTGATGCCTGTGGTGCTCTTTGCTCTGCTCTATGTTACTTTCTGCAAGATAGAGATTAAGGAGATGAAACCTAAGGCTTGGCATTTTATTCTTCAGTTGATACGTACTTCTTTGGCATTGATGATGGTGGTGCTCATCTTTGAGTTTGGCAATAACTATGAGGCAAAACTCGTCTTGGAGGGAGCTTTCATCTGTTTCATTTGTCCTACTGCAGCTGCTGTGGCTGTGGTAACCGAAAAGTTAGGGGGTAGCATCGGTTCGCTTACCACCTATACGGTGATAGCCAATATCTTTACGATGGTCATCATCCCGAGTCTATTTCCGATGGTAGAGAAGGGGGCTGATGTTTCGTTCTTGATGATGAGTGCGATGGTATTCCGTAATGTGACCACGGTCTTGGTTGTACCTCTGCTCTTAGCTCTGTTGAGTCGCAAGTTCTTCCCTAAGTTTGTGGAAAAAGTGAAGAGTGTGAAAGACTTGGGCTTCTATATGTGGTGCTTCAATCTCACGATATTGATGGGGGAGACCGTGAGGAATATCCTCCATGCCGAGGTTTCGGGATGGATATTGGCATTGCTCCTCATAGTGCCTTTGTTCGTTTGCCTCATTCAGTTTGCGATAGGTAAGGCGGTGGGCAGGCATTATGATGCAAGCATCAGCGCTGGTCAGGCTTTGGGGCAGAAGAATACCATTGTAGGTATTTGGCTCACCCTTACATTCTTGAATCCTCTCGCAGCTGTAGCCCCAGGTGCATACGTTGTTTGGCAGAATTTGGTAAACGGCTGGCAACTATGGTATAAGGAGAAGTATGGCAGGTTGAAATGGTAATTTCATGTATGAGGGCCTACCAGAAGTCCAAATTATAGCTAATGAGAACGGGCTGAAAGCCCAAAAGCCCTAAGCCCAGGGCAACGCCCTGGGTAATGACAACACAAACAAAAGTCGCCCTGAAAGGGCAAAAGCAACTAGTTATCAATGCTTTTGCCCTTTCAGGGCGTGCGTGCAACTTATGGCACATCCCTTTTTTGTAGGATGTTTTTTTTAGTCCTGTGTAGGATATATTAGGTTTTCCTTCTTGATGACGTTCAGAACCTCTTCGAGGTATTTCTTCGATTCATATTTTGCCATAGGGAGGTCGTGGAGCAAGTAATTGCCACAGTCCTTGGCTGCTTGTCCAGGAATCTCACCCTCGTAATCGGCTATGAATTGGAAGGTGCGTTTCATGAGTTCCACGATGTCTTTGCTCTCGTAGTCGCCACGAATCAGGAGATAATTTCCCGTGAGACATCCCATAGGTCCCCAATAGATGATGCGGTCTTTCCATTCCTCGTCATTGCGAAGATAGGTAGCGGCGAGATGCTCGATGGTATGGATGGCACCGTTGTGGAGACAAGGCTCCTGGTTAGGTACCTTCATGCGAATGTCGAAAGTGGTTACGACTTCTCCGCCAACTTCGTCCTTACGACTAACGTAGATGCCACGGAGCAATTTGTTATGATTGATGGTAAAACTTGGTATCTTATTCATTTCAATAATGTTTAATGTTTGTTTATAGGCTTTCGAGAAAAGCCTTTGTTACATTGAATGAGCCTTCGGCCATCTTTGCCCAGAAGTCAAAGTACTGTTGTGCCTTGGTGTCCTTCAGGGGCACGTCGCTGATGATACGGAAGGAGATGAAAGGAGTCTTGTAGATATGGCAGGTCTGAGCGATGCTGCAACTCTCCATATCCACAGCCATAGCGTGAGGGAAATGTTCCAGGATGCTACGCATTTTCTCCTTGCTATCCACAAACCATTCACCACTTACAATCTGTCCCGCATGGATATGCGGATGCTTGTTCTCTGGCAAGTTGTTGATGGCAAGAGCTTTCTCTACATATTCTTTCGGAGTCTTGAAAGTGGCAGGCATGCCGAGGATTTGACCGAACTCGCATTCATCGCCACAATAAGCATCGTGATAGACACATTCCGTAGCAACCACCACTTCGGTCACATTGAGGTTGATGTCTGCGCCACCTGCAACACCCGAGGAGATAATCAGGTCTGGGTGATAATTGTCAATCATTTCCACTGCACCGATGGCACTATTCACCTTGCCGATGCCGCATTGCTGCATCACTACCTCGTTGTTTCCGATCTTTCCGATGACAAAATCCTTGTAGTTTCTGCGTTCTGTTTGTGACTCGTTGAGCAATGTCTTGAGTTGCGTGAACTCCTTGTCCATCGCAACGATAATTCCTATTTTCATATTATTTTTGTAATTTTCGGCTGCAAAGTTACTTTAAAATCAAGACATTACAAAATAAAAGACTTTAAAGAATCTTATAAAAGCGATTAAAGTGCTTGATGGTATTACCTGAAAGGCTGATAAAGCACATTTCCTTGCCTCATTTTAGAAAAATGGCAAGGAAATGTTATCATTTGAAAGTAAAATTGTGGTTGCTAGAAGTTGACTCCGAAGTTGAGCTGCAAGGCACCGTTGCGTGACTTGTCGAATGTGTCGTGGCAGACGTTAGCCAGACCGATGTCGTAGGTCAAGTCGGCATAGAACATATCATATTGTACGCCACATCCCAAGCGAAGACCACCATCGAAACGCTGGAAGTTATGCTTAGAGAAGGAATTCTCTGCCTCTCTTTCCTCGAAATTTTTGATTTTACCACCCACGCCAGCAGCGAAGTAACCGCCAAGGAATGGTTGGATGGAGAACTGAGGGTCGATATGATACTTATATTTGAAGACTACAGGAATCTCAAGATAGTTGAGGTCGTATGTCATCTTCTTGCCTGTGGTCAGGTCTTTCTTTCCACCTTTCTCTGTATAGAAAAGTCCGCCTTCCAAGTAGATAGGCTGGTAGTCGGAGAGTGGAATACCTGCCACAACTCCTACATTGAGACCTGTTTGCCAGTCTCCACCATCGAGACGAGCATCATCTGAGTTGACGTATGAGAAGGATGGACCGATGCGGAATCCAAAGTATGTATCGTTTTGATCCCCATGATGGTTGTAGTTCAGATGTCCAGACTTCTTATCATAGTAACGGCTGTTCTTGTAGTTCTGAGCCGAGGATGGCATGGCTATGAGCAAAAGTGCCATCAAGAAAAATGCTATTCTTTTCATAATCTTCTGAGTTTAGTTTGTGATTCCTACTTGTCGAAGTATTCTCTTCTTACTTGTCGAAGTATTTTGATTCTGCTGCAAAAGTACGAGTTATTTGGATGAAATGAGTGAGTGGAATCCCTATAAGTAGTGGGGAAAATCCCTATATTCAACAATTTTAAGATAATCATCTTTGAAATTTTGGTTGTGCAGATTATTTTTATTAATTTTGCAGCGAATATTAAGAGGGAATAGGTATGCAAGAAAGGCAAGGTTCATATCGAGAAAAGTTTGAGAGGGTATATACCGAAAATTATCTTCGGTTGTACTACTATGCCTTGCACATTGTTGGTGACGAGGAGTCTGCCAAGGATATTCTCAACGATGTTTTTGTGACTTTGTGGAAAAACATCGAGACGTTCCATGAGGAGCATATTAATGCTTATTTGATGACATCGGTCAGAAATCGTGCGGTCGATTTCTTGCGGCATCATGTCTTGCAACACCAATATTCTGAGGAGTACTTGCATACGGCAGAGCTATTTTATGCGGATTATTCCGACGAAAAGGATAAGTTGGTGGAAGAGATGATGAGCCACCTCTCTCCGCCTACCGACCAAATCTTGGAGATGTGCTATCTCAAGCGAATGAAGTACGCCGAGGTGGCTGAGGCTCTCGACATCAGTCCGAATACGGTGAAGAAGCATATCGTGAAGGCTTTAAAAACCTTAAGGGAACTATATAAAGGTAAACGGGAATACCCGATTTAGTTTTTCGTTCGTATCTAAGAATGAAAAGAAATAGATGATATAGACCTTAGGGAATAGGATAAAGTCTTTCCATATATAATGTTTGGACCCTATATATAATAAGGTGTAGCTTTAATATGAAAAAGGTGTAATTTTAAGAGGAAAATATGACCAACGACGATAATTATAATATGTCTGATTTCATGCAAGAGGAAGTTGCGGTTCGTGACCATCTCTTGCGGAAGGCTCATGCGGCTCCCAATGTACAAAGGGAGTTAGGCTCATTTTGGGCGAAAATATCGGAAGGTGAAAAAATGAGAGGAGAACCTTCTGTAGATGCTTCAGATGAAAAACTTTCGGAAGATATGTCTTCTGAAGAAACGTTTTCTGATGATGTAACTTTGGAAAATCGTTCTTTTGTTCGCCGTTTTGCCATTCCTGCCATCTTGGCAGTGGCAGCTTCCATCGCATTGGTTCTCTTCCTTTATTTGGGAAAGCGGAATCATGGCATGACCGTCCCTGAGGGAGCTGTGGTGGCATACGAGGTTGATGCGGAAAATGCACAGACGGGTGTTACATTGCAAAAGGGTGATGAGGAACCGATGTCCGTGTCCGCCAATCAAGCATCTTGTGCGAAAGTCTATACAAATAATCCCAACCCTAATTCGTCAACGACGATTCGCAATATCTTGACAACTCCTGTCAATGCGACGGCAGAGGTAACTTTGTCGGATGGTACGATAGTGACGGTCAATGCGGGCAGTAAGTTGGTTTATCCACAGTCTTTTTCGGGTACGACTCGTGAGGTGGAACTTCAAGGTGAGGCGTACTTCCAGGTGCATCATGATGCTAAGCATCCTTTCCTCGTAAAAGCTAATGGCATATCCACCAAAGTATTGGGAACAGAGTTCAATGTGCGTTCTCGTTCTCGCAAAGACACTCATGTCACCTTGTTGCAGGGAAGTGTGTTGGTAAGTTCTGCTGCTACAGCCAAGCGGTTGAAGCCAGGTGAGGATGCCTGCTTTAAGGATGGAAAAATGACCATTCGTTCAGTAGATACCGAAGAATATACAGCTTGGAAGAATGGTGAGTTCTATTTCGATAACGAGACTCTCTTGGACATTGCCAAGGAAATCGGAAAATGGTATAACGTGAGTGTCATCTTCCAAAGTCCTGCCAAGATGCAGACCCGCCTCTTCTTCGCCGCACCGAGGGATGGGGGAATCGAAGAATTGTTGGAAGTGTTGAATAGCTTGGATAAGGCGAAGTTTACCTATCACAACGGGCAGGTTGTGATAGAGTAGATGGCCTTAGATGCCGATTTTTACAAAATATTAAGATTCTTTGATGCCGATTTTTGCAAAATATTGCTTATCTTTGCCCCCGAAAATAAAAAATACTATTGAAAATGAGGTATTTAGATAGATTTATAGATGGGGAATTGGAAAAGTGGAGTAAAAGTGCTTCACATAAGCCCCTTTTGTTAAGGGGCGCCAGGCAAGTGGGCAAGACTTCTGCTGTGCGCCATTTGGGAGAAAAATTTAAGTATTATGTAGAAATCGACTTGAATGACCAAAGAGAATTGCATACCCCCTTTTTGCAGAAGCCAAGGAAAAATACAAACGATATATATTCATGGATACAGGTTTGTTGCAGAGGATGCTGGAGTTAGACCTGACGGATATATTGGTTTCAAATGATTTGAGTTTAGTCAATCGGGGAGCGGTGGCTGAAACGTTTGTTGGCACGGAGTTGGTAAAGAATCGCTCTCCTTACCAAAATGATAATCTTTATTGTTGGCATCGGGAAAAGAAAAATTCCAATGCTGAGGTAGATTATGTGATTTCTCGTAGGGGTGTGATATGTCCGATAGAGGTGAAGTCTGGGGTACGTGGTTCTATGCAAAGTTTGAGGATATTCTTGGAAGCTAAACATTTGGAAAAAGGAATTCGAACCTCTTTAGAAAATTTTGGTGCGTATGAGGATATTTTAGTTTATCCTTTGTATGGGATTGGCAATGTGTGTAGTAATATATAAGCAATCGGGGGGCTTCTCTTGCTCCATGCGTCCTTGGAAGATTTTTAATTTTAAAGAAAGTGCGTTGTTTCATATAATCTTTGAAGAAGAAAAGAGAATTTGTTTTACAAATGAGCATCTGAGATTCTCGTATTTCCTTCCAAAAGAAATATGGATGAGAATTTGTAAAATATGTCTTTTGCTTGTAAGGTGTTTATGGTTAGGTACTTATAGATTTCTCGTTGAATAGCGGAATCTTTGAGAACTTATAGTTGTACGACTATAAAAGCTAATGTTGTACGACCATCCCCTCTATAGATGTACAACGTTAGAGCTAAAGCCGTACAATTATACGGAACATAGTCGTACGAGCATAGAAATTTAAGTCTGTTAAAAGAGCCTTTTATGGCTGTGCAAGTGAAAAGTACGATACGGTTTCTATTCTATTTCGTGATATTCGGGTATAGAATTTTTATGTAGTTTTTTATGACAAAAGATATAGGCGGATTAATGGTGAGAGATTAGAATGGAAAATGGAAATTCATCGTTTCTTTTCTTTTTTAATGTGAAAATGAAACTTTTTTCGATATTTTCCTTTCAAAACGTACCCGATTTTCGGGTTAGTCCGTATCTTATTGCAAAAATATAGAGTCAAAAGCATAAAATGAACTAATTGATGCGTATGAAAAAGAGAGAAAAGAAGAGAGATTTAGTAGCACTTTTCATGCTCTTCTCCTTTGCGTTGGGTGCTTCCGCACAAAGTTTGAGCAAGAAATTCAGTGTTTCGTTCAAAAACACTCCTTTGCCAACGGCCTTGAAGAAGATAGGCAAGCAAAGTGGTGTGAGGGTGGAGTTCGCCTACGAGGATGTCAAGGGCTACTCCGTGAGTACAAGTCTGACGGCAGTCAATGCTGAGAGTGCAGTGAAGGCCGTGATAGGCAATCGCCCCCTTACCTACAAGGTAGTGGGCGACAAGTTTATCATTGTTTCCAAGGATGCTTCCCACAAGAAAGCGACTCCCAGTAATGAAAGGACGGATGCATCGCAAAGCCAAGATGAAGTAAGTGTTTCTTATGCACAACAAGTGGGCAAGACCGTAAAGGGTAAGGTCGTAGATGAAAACCACGAGCCATTGCCAGGTGTCAGTGTGAAGTGTGGCAACTCTCGCATGGGTACTTATACCAATGCTGAAGGTGAGTTCACTTTTACTTTGCCGGAGAACCATGGTCAGTATCTCACCTTTTCTTATATAGGTATGCAGGAGCAGAAGGTGAAGCTTTCTGCCAAGAACAGCAACCACATGCAGATAGTGATGCACGAGGATGCTGGTGCACTTGATGAGGTCGTCGTGACTGGTTATCAGGTACTTGATAAACGAAGCTTGACTTCTGCCGTTACTTCCGTGAAGATGAAGGACTTGGAGCGTGCCGACATGAGCAGTCTCGACCAAATGTTGGAAGGTAAAATCCCAGATTTGTTGGTGACCAACAACTCTGCCGAGGTAGGTGTAGCTCCAAAGATTCGTATTCGTGGTACGAGTACGTTGATTGGTAATCGTGAACCACTTTGGGTGGTTGACGGAATCGTCGTGTCCGACCCTGTGGAGATAGCACCGGAGGAGTTGAACGACCCTGACTATGTGAATCGTATCGGTAATGCCATCTCTGGTATTAACCCTCAGGACATTGAGCGAATTGATGTCTTGAAGGATGCTGCAGCTACTGCTATTTATGGTACGAAGGCTGCCAATGGTGTTATTGTCGTCACAACTAAGCGTGGATTCGAGGGTAAGCCACAAGTAAGCTATTCTACCAATGTTACTTACAAGCGTCGCCCGAGATACTCAGACCGTTCCGTGGATGTGATGAGTTCCAAGGAGAGAATCCAGTTCTCAAGAGAGTTGGCTGAGAGTGGTTATACATACAGCAATTATAGTCCACGAGTTGGTTATGAAAAAGCCTTGGAAGATTTGTATTCCAAAAAGACTACTTATGAGGAGTTTGTTAATCAAGTTTCTGCAGCAGAAAGTTATAATACAGATTGGTTTGACTTGATTTGTCGTGATAGTTGGTCACAGCAGCATACAGCAAGTTTAAGTGGTGGCTCGAATAAATCAAGATATTATGCCTCTTTGGGTTATAACAAAGATGATGATGTCATCAAGGTGAATAGTAATGAGCGTTATACAGCTTCTATGAATTTAGATAATACCTTTAGTAAGTTGTTGACAGCTTCGTTCAATGTGAGTGCATATCATTACAAACGTAATTATTACCAAGATGAGGTTGCACCATTGAACTATGCTTATGGTGCATCAAGAGCCATCAACCCTTTTGATTCGGAAGGTAATTATGCCTATTATCAGAAAATACAAAGTGATGGTGCTAAATATAATTACAATATTCTTAATGAGTTGGATAATAGTTATAAGCGCCAAGAGACAAATTCGTTTACTGTGACTGCCAATTTGAAATTCAATTTCACGGATTGGCTTAATGCAAATGCTATCTTCTCTATGACCAATCAGAATACCGATCAGGAAGGTTATTGGGGTGAGAAGACTGCGCATGTGGCGATGCTTCGTGGCACAAATTATGGAGAAACGGTGACAGACTATGAAGGCTGTTTGTTGCCTCAAGGAGGTGAGTTGAGTAAAACGACAACAAAAAATCAAAGTTACACAGCTCGTTTTCAACTAAATGCTAATAAGTATTTTGGAGAAGATGACAAGCACAATATTGATGCAACATTTGGTATTGAAATCAGTTCGGATAAATATAAAAGCCATGCGAGCGTGGCACGTGGTTACTATCCTGATCGTGGCGAAACTTTTGTTACTGGTATTGACTTGACTAAATACACGGGTTATGCTACATGGTTAAGTAACAATGCACCTACCATTATAGATGACTTATCCAATAAATTTTCCACTTATCTTTCTGTAACATACGGCTATAAACGTTTGTGGCGTATCAATCTGAATGGACGTATTGATGGCTCCAACAAGTTTGGTGACCGCTCCAATGATAAGTTCTTGCCAATTTGGTCTCTTTCTGGTAGTTATGACTTGGGAAGCTTTATCAAGGCAAAATGGGTAGATTATATTACAGCTAAAGCATCCTATGGCTTCCAAGGTAATATGTTGGATTCTGAGTCACCTGTCATGACGATCAAGAAAGGTGCCATGGACTCTTATTATGGAGAGTTTGGCTCAACTATTTATGCTCATCCTAATCCAGACTTGAAGTGGGAGAAGACGAACTCTTATAATATAGGTCTTGATATGAGCCTTTTTGACCATCGCTTGGAGATGGAAATCAGTGCATATTACAAGAAAACAAAGGATGCTTTCATGACGAAGAAAGTGTCTTCTGTTAATGGAGTGTCTTCGTATGTGATTAATGGAGGAGATGTTACTAATAAAGGTTATAGCTTTGATATTACTTATAATGCCATTCGAAATAAAGACTTTCGTTGGTCGCTTTCAACATCAATCTCTAAGGTTATCAACAGTATAGATTCCAGACCTGATGCGCAAACTTATGATTTGAATGACTTCCTCACGGGTTCTGCGCTTGTTCAAGGTAAGGCTGTGAATACATTCTATAGTTATAAGTTCTTGGGACTTAGTCCTGTTGACGGCGGTCCTTTGTTTGATGACTATTTTGATAACCAGGCAGCTCTTCGTGGCATGAGTAAATATGATGTCTATACTACTGTGCTGGAGGCTTCTGGCAAAAGAGATGCTGATATTCAAGGAAGTTTGACCAATACCTTCCGTTACAAGAATTGGCGAGCTTCATTCAATCTTGGTTATAGTCTCGGTGCCAAGACCCGTCTCTTTGCAATGTTTGGTGGTGCAGCTTCAGGCGGAGCCTATAGTTCTAAGATTTATTCAGAAAAGAACTACAGCCGTGATTATATGAATAGATGGCAGAAACCGGGAGATGAGAAATTTACCAACATACCGGCAATTATCCCAGAACACTCGGATGCGTACTACAAATATAGTAGTCATTGGTCTCAAATGTCAAAATATTCGGATATTCCTACCATAGCAAACGATTATTGGGACATGTATGACTATTCCAACATCCGTGTTGTGAGTGCCGACTATTTGAAGTTGCAGAGCATCAGTTTAACCTATGAGTTGCCGACAACATATTTGTCTCGGATAGGTATGCAGAGACTAGCCGTTACTGCCTCTGCTTATAATCTCTTTACTATTTGTGATTCTGCTCTCAAAGGTCAGACTCCAACCCAAGGAGGATTCTCTTCTATCCAGCTGAGTGATCGACCAAGTTTCTCTCTTGGGTTGAATGTGATATTCTAAGACAAACATAATGTAATATACAATGAAGAAAAAATTATTATATATAATAGGTGTCATTTTGGCATGGGGCTCTTTAGCTTCGTGTTCTAGCGATTTCCTTAAGGAGTATTCTCAGGATTTGGCTCGTGTGCAGTCTGTGGATGATCTCAAGGAATTGCTTGTTGGTGACTGTTTGATGCCAAAGGGCTTGTTTGACAATTCTAAGTCCTATTATGAGGTTGTCAATCCCAATTACCTTTTCTTGCATTTCATGAGTGATGAATTGCAGGAGAATCTTGTTACGCAAGATGATGTGGATTATGTAGGTAATAAATACAGAGAGGTTCTGTTTCCTTATTTTACGTGGCAACAACATTTGTTTCTTAATCAAAAAGGACAGAGCTCTTATGAAAGTAACGAGGATGCTCATTGGACTTTGGCCTATGAGAAAATCAACAATTGCAATATGGTATTGGATGCTGCCGACCAATTAAAGACAACATCTGAGGAAGAAGTAGAAGAAGTGACCAAAGTTAAGGGAGAGCTGTATTTTTTGCGAGCTTCCTATTATCTGATGTTGGTTAATCTCTATGGAAAGCCATATGCTCCTCAGACTGCGTCAACAGATTTGTCAGTTCCTATCAAAACGACATCCAATGTCGAGGACAAGGAATATCAGCGTGCTTCGGTGGCAGCGGTTTATGACCAAGTGGTGAGTGATTTGAATGAGGCTGAGAAACTTTTGGAAAATGCAAGTGCTCCTGCAAGTATTTATCATCCAGGGATAGAGAGTGTTTATATCTTGCATAGTCGTGTGGGACTTTATATGCAGGATTGGGAGACTGCAGAGCAATATGCTAAGAAAGCGATAGAAAAAAATGCTTATTTGTTGGATTTAAAATCTTTCCCTGAGGGAAGTTTTCCTATGAACAGAGCCAATGAGGAAGTCGTATTCTCTAATGGCTCAAGCTGTTTGGGAAATGTTCTATTCCAAGATCCGGGTAATGAGGATAGTTATTACGAGGTTTCTCCTGTATGGTATATCTCGGATAATCTTTACGCTCTTTTTCCTAAGAATGATAAACGCAAGACCATTTACATGACTACAGAGGATGATATCACCAATCACTTGCCTACTTATCATAAAATAGAGAATCGTAGGTCGGCTTATGGCATCTATAAAGAAGTGAGCGATGTCTTTAGCATCCGCACTGCTGAGGCTTATCTTAATTTGGCTGAGGCTGAGGCCCAGATGGGTAATAGTCAGGAGGCGTGCTCTTGGTTGGATAAGTTGCGTGCAAAGCGTGTAGAAGATGCTGAGCCTCTCTCGTTGACTGGTGAGGAATTGATTACTTTTGTTCGTGAAGAGCGTGAGCGTGAATTGTTCCTTGAGGGGCATCGATGGTTTGATTTGCGTCGTTATACAGTGGATGTAAATTACCCATACTCCAAGGTGATAGAACATTCGATGTCCACTTTCAAGACAGAGGACTACCAGACATATCGTTCCAATGTGAGTCGTTATCGTTTGGAGAAGAATGACGCTGCATATACTCTTGACATTCCGCAGGACGAAAAAGAGTTCCAACCATCGTTGGGAAGTAATGAACGACCTGTTAGAAGACCTTTCTCGAGCGAAGACTTTAGCTCGGGCTCGGACGAGGACGAGGATTGGTAAGCAGTTGTAACATATTATAACTAAGAAATGATATGATGAAAAAGATAAATTTATTAATGTTCTTATATTTGGCAATAGTTCTGTTTGGGGCTTGCTCTAATGATGAGGATGTGTCGCCAAGTTTTGCTGATGCCAATAAGTTTGCGCCTATTGCCGAGGATCAAAGTGAAGAAGCTTCCTTGAGGCGTAGTTTCTATGAGAAGAATAAGTGTTATTTGCTCTTTAATGATACCTTGCGAAAAGTACAGACTGGTGTTGATGAGCAGGGACATCCTCTTTATGAATTAAAACTGTTGGACATAACGTATGATATGTTCAGTTCTTCTGCTACCGACTATTATCGTTATACATACGATTACATTAGTAGCATTGAGGACAAACGGAAAGCGGCCAAATTGGTGGAAGATAATTTGATTCGTCGCTTGGGCACTAACACTCCGTTCTCTGTGTTGTTGGTCAATAAGATGACATCATGGAAAAGTAGAGATGGCGAGTGGCAGCAAAAATCAAATTTAAATTATTACATGGGGTCGCAATGTTATGTGATAAGTTTGTCTGAAGGCGAGGCTTTTGATAATCCTAGTTATTTTTCTGACATATTGCAAAAGATTGTGTTGGCTAAGGTAAAACTTAAAGGTGATAGTTTCTTAAAGGACTTCTACGCTTTGGTTGATAATTATGACAACTTGACGTCTGGGTGGTATTATAAAGATGATTTAGGCTATCCTCTTGGCTATGATGACGATTTGGCTCGTTCGTTGGGCTTCATGAGAGATGGTAGCAAATGGTCTTTCCGTTATAAAGAATATGATGTGTCAGATTTCGTTACAGCTGTATTCACTTATTCGCAAGAAGAGTTCGAGGAAACGTTTGCCGATTACCCAATCTGTATAGCTCGTTTTAACAAGATGAAAGAGCTTATAGAGTCAATGGGAATTATCGTGGATGAATAAAAGTAAATCTTAATTGACAGCAAATATGAAGAAATATGTATATATGATATGCTTCTTGGTATTATCGTTTGTTATGGGAGCATGCAGTGATGATGATGAACAGGTAATCAATCCTACGGCTTCAGGTACGTTGACCGACCAAGATGGCAATGAATATCATTGGGTGAGAATAGGTAATCTTGATTGGATGACAGAGAACCTACGTTGCGATGAGCCTTTTTACGAAGATGTCTATAATCCTAAGTGGACAAATGAATTTGGTTATGGCTTAGGGCTTGATGGTAGTTTAAGTGATTGGAAACAATGGTATGCTGATTATGGAAACTATTATACTTGGCAAGAGGCTGTGGATAATGCTCCAGAGGGATGGCGACTTCCAACTGACGAGGACTTTATGTCGTTAGAACGTGAACTAGGCATGAAAGCTGCCGATCTAGAAAAGGTAGGATGGAGATCTGGAGTGTCTTCATTGCTTGTTCAGAATGGAGAGGGTACATCTTTGAATTTTGTCTTTGGTGGCGAGGTATGCAATGCTAGTAATACGACAATTAGCCTTTATCATCAGGGTGATTATGGCTATTATTGGACAGCCTCTGATATTGAGGTCAATAAGGAGGCTGCTGCATATGCTAGGATGATAACTCCCGGTATGAATGCTGTCAATAGATTGATTATTCTGCAAGATAAACACTGCCTCAGCGTCCGTTACGTCCGTGATGCCCAGTAACAACAAAATATGAATTGTAATTTATGAAACTACAAACTATATTACCTGCATTGCTACTCTTCGTGGGTGGCAATGCTGTTGCTCAAAACACCGTCTCTGTCAAGGGACAGGTATTGGGCAATACCGACAGTTGTATGGTGGCTTTGGCGGATGCGGAGAATCCGCAGAATGTCAAGCGTATCGCATCTGCCAAGTTCAAGGGCGAGTCTTTCGCATTCTCTGCTGAATTTAAAAAGACACCTTGCCTAGTCAACTTAAACTTCTTTACCAAGGGTAACAAGGATAAGTGGATGAAAGTGACGGAACTACAGTTGATGACCGATGGAAGTCCTATCTCGGTAAAGATAGACAAGGACTTGATGCTGGCAGATATGAGCTCCAAAAAAAAACAAGGTCTTGCCAACAAGTCTGATGGCAAACTGACCATCGAGGCAGGAAAGGCTCAAAGGCAGATGGACGAGTATCTCGACTATATGCGTGCGGCAATGATTACAGCTGATAGTGCTAGCTATGCTGAGGCTATGGCTTGGTTCGATAATGCGGGAATTGACGATTCCATCAAGGACTTCAAGGAAAGAGCTGATGCCGCTAAGACAATACGAGAGGTAAAGCACAACGAATTTATTGCTGCTCATCCTGATTATCCTGTCACTGCCGCTTTGGTCGCTCAGTATGCTTATCTTCCGTTTACTTACTCTCAGGAACTTTTCGACAAACAGTATGCGGCATTGGCGAATAATCCCGATACAACGCACGTCAACTTCATCAAGCGTAATCTTGATTATTTCCGCTCTCATGCCAATGGAGCAAGCTATACAGACTTTATAGGGGAAGATAAATCAGGTACGAACGTGTCTTTGTCTTCTTTGATGAAGTCCGGCAAACTGATGTTGATAGACTTCTGGGCTTCTTGGTGTGGACCATGTCGTGAAGCTATTCCTAAGGTGAAGGAGATGGCAAAGGAATATGCCGAAAAGTTGGAGGTTGTATCTTGCTCGGTGGATGAAAAGAAAGACAAGTGGCTGAAGGCTGAGACAGAGGAAAATATGCCTTGGATGCAGTTGTGGCTTCCGATGTCGAAATTAGAGAAGGCTGCGACCGCTTATTCGATTACAACCATTCCTCGCTTGGTGTTGATAGGTGCAGACGGCAAGGTGATTTGCATTACGCATAATCCTGAGACTATCCGTCAGAGTATTGCGCAAGCTATCAAATAGTTCAATCTTTATAAATAATATAATGTATCATCCCAATTTAAAGAATAGAAGTAAAATGATGATAAATCTCAAATCTCTCTCTCGTGCACTCGCAGCCTCTTTGATGGCTGTGGGTGCTTTTATCCCTTCTTCGGCACAAGATGCTAAAGCTGTAGCAAGTCAGCCTTTCACCATTAAGGGCAATATTCCAGGTGTGAAGAATGGCACCAAGGTAAGTCTTCGCTCCCAAGAAAGTGGTAGAAACATCGAGGCGGAATGCCTGACCAAGGGGAGCTCCTTTGTTTTGACTGGCAAGGTGGAAGGAACCATGCTTGTCCAACTTCAAATCAATGATAAGCCAGAAAGTGCTTACAAGGAGAATGATTTTGCAGAGGATCGTGGGGGTAAGTTTATGTTGGAGGCAACCAACTATACAGTGAGCGCCGCTTGCTTCGACAGCATCGCTCGAAATTATGACTTCCGCAACGTGACGATGGTTCGTGAGAAAAACTTGAAAATTGTGGGTGGCAAGGCACAGCAACAATATCAGGAGTGGGCGGATGCAACTTACGATGCTCGTTTGAAGGCTCGGCTCTTGAATAAGCAATATCGTGATGCACAGTTCCGTGAAAAGAGCCAAGGCGGTCCTGATAGTCTTGCCATGCAACGCTTGCAACCTTTGGTGGAAGAAGCTGATGCGGCAGAGGAAAAATTGAATGATGATTTTATTGCTGCTCATCCCGATTATGCGGTGAGTCTTTTGCTGTTGGATGCTCAGTTGGAGCAACCTTTTGCTTTTACAGCAGAATATTATGATAAGTTGTTGAGTACATTTGCCAACAATTACGACCAGGTGCGCTATGCCAACTTTGCGAAGACTGTTGGCGTGATGAAAGCTTATCTCAAAGGTTCGCATTACAAGGACTTGGGGCTTGAAACTCCAGATGGCAAGTCTGTCAATTTGAAGGATGTCGTCATTCCTGGCAAGTACAATTTCATCGACTTCTGGGCTTCTTGGTGTGGCCCTTGCCGTGCAGCCATCCCAAGTGTGAAGCAGTTGCACCAAAAGTTGGGTGACAAACTCAATATCGTCAGCATTTCCGTTGACAGAAAACGTCAGGATTGGGAAAAGGCGATGGATGAGGAAAAAATGACTTGGGGACAGTATCTTGTACCACAAGCTGCGATGAAGGCATTGACGGATGGGTACTATGTGAAGTTTATCCCATCATTGGTGGTCATCGATCCTGAGGGGAATATCCAGCTCTATACGAGCAGCCCTGACAAGGCGCATCATTATTTGGAAGAAATTATAAAGTAATAGAATAGGTAAGAGGGTGTGTCGTTAGTCCAAATTGTAGCTAATGATAACACCCACAACAGTCGCTCTGAAAGGACAAAATCATTGATAAATAGTTGCTTTTGCCCTTTCAGGGCGACTTTCTTAAATGACTGCTATACCCAGGGTGTTGCCCTGGGCTTGGAGCTGATTGCCCTTTCAGGGCGCATTAAATACCAATCTCTCAATCCTAACTTTCCTGTTTTCTCAACTATTTCTCAATCCCATCTCTCTTGTTTTTCTCAACTATTTCTCAATCCCAACTCTCTTGTTTTTCTCAACTATTTCTCAATCCCAACTCTCTTGTTTTTCTCAACTATCTCTCAATCCCATCTCTCTTGTTTTTCTCAACTATCTCTCAATCCCATCTCTCTTGTTTTTTTCAATTATCTCTCAATCGCAACTCCTTTCTCAACAAAAAAAACATAATTTTTCGCTTTATATTTTGTTTTGTCTTCGATTTGCATTATCTTTGCCCCCAAATTATAAACGTTTATAGAAAGAATGAAATTTTTGAAGAAGTACCTACTGGATATTCTAGTAGTAGTTTTGTTTGCGATTATCGCTTTCGTGTATTTCATGCCAGCCGACATGGATGGGCGTATCTTGTTCCGTCACGATGCGTCTGCGGGCAAGGGAATAGGGCATGAAAAAGAACTTTTCCAACAGCAGACCGGCGAGACGACCCGATGGACAAACTCTGCCTTCGGTGGTATGCCTACCTATCAGATGTCGCCTTCTTATGAGAGCGATGCCGTGCTCAACCAGGCGGTCAAGGCTTATCACCTTTGGTTGCCAGACTATGTGTGGTATGTCTTTGCTTATCTCCTTGGATTTTATATCCTCTTGAGAGCCTTCGACTTCCGACAGTCCTTGGCGGCATTGGGTTCCATCATCTGGGCATTCTCTTCGTATTTCTTCATCATTATCGCCGCAGGACATATCTGGAAGGTGATGGCTTTGGCGTATCTCCCTCCGATGATAGCTGGTATTGTGCTGGCTTATCGTGGCAAATATTTGTGGGGATTGCTGGTGACAGCCATCTTCGCTGCCTTCGAGGTCAACGCCAACCACGTGCAGATGACTTATTATTACCTCTTCATCATCTTCTTCATGGTGATTGCTTTCTTGGTGGATGCCATCCGGAAAAAGGAGTTGGCTCGCTTCGGAAAGGCGACTGCCGTGTGCATCGTGGGTGCAGCCATCGGTATTTCCCTCAATCTTTCCAATCTCTATCACACTTGGCAGTATGGACAGGAGTCTATGCGTGGCAAGAGTGAACTTGTGAAGAAAAATGCTGCCAACCAGACCAACAGTGGTTTGGATAGAGACTATATCACCCAGTGGAGCTATGGTATCGACGAGACTTGGACGCTCTTGATTCCTGATGCCAAGGGTGGCGCTTCTGTTCCTTTGGCTCAGAATACCACGGCGATGGAGAAGGCTGACCCTAACTTCGTGCAGATTTATCAACAGCTCGGTCAGTACTGGGGCGACCAGCCTGGCACAAGCGGACCTGTCTATGTGGGTGCCTTTGTGATGATGCTCTTCATCCTGGGTCTGTTTATCGTCAAGGGTCCGATGAAGTGGGCTTTGTTGGCTGCCACCATTTTGAGCGTCTTGCTCTCATGGGGTAGGAACTTCATGCCGTTTACCGATTTCTTCTTGGATTACATCCCTATGTACGCCAAGTTCCGAACAGTGGCTTCCATCCTCGTCATCGCAGAGTTCACCATCCCGTTGTTGGCGATGATGGCGTTGAAGAAGATAGTCGATGAACCAGAAATCTTGACCCAAAAGGCAAAGTTTGTCTATGCCAGCTTCGGCTTGACAGCGGGCTTCTGCCTCTTGTTTGCCATTATGCCAGGTGCTTCTTTTACAGAGTTTATTTCTAATCAAGAAATGCAAGCATTTCAGCAGATAGATGATGTATACAGGAATTCATTGATAGTGAATTTAACTTCAATACGTCGTAGCATCTTTACCTCGGATTGCTGGCGTTCTTTCTGGATTATCCTCATCGGCAGTGCTTTCCTTTTCCTCTACAAGACGAAGAAGTTGGGCAAGGAGTTTATGATTGCGGGTATCGCAGTCCTCTGTTTGGTGGATATGTGGATGGTCAACAAGCGTTATCTCTACGACGATATGTTTGTGGAGAAGAGTGTGCGTGATACGCCTCAGCAGATGACGGAGACCGACAAGATTATCCTTCGTGACAAGGCACTCGACTATCGCGTGCTCAATTTGGCTTCGAACACCTTCAATGAGAACGAGACTTCTTATTACCATAAGAGCATCGGCGGTTATCATGCTGCCAAGCTCCGTCGTTATCAAGAGATGATAGACGCTCACATCGCTCCAGAGATGCAGAAGACGATGAAGGCGGTGGCTGATGCCAATGGCGACATGACCCAGGTGAATGGCGATAGCATCTTCCCTGTGTTGAACATGCTGAACACCAAGTACTTCATCATGCCTTTGCAGGGCGGGCAGACAGTGCCTTTGCAGAACCCTTACGCATACGGTAATGCTTGGTTTGTGGATAAGGTGACTTATGTCAATAATGCCAACGAGGAGATTGACAAGGTCGGTAAGTTGAATCTTCGCCATGAGGCTGTGGCTGACGTGAAGTTCAAGGATGTCTTGGGCGAGGGCGCACCACAGGATGATACTTCCATCGTGAAACTGGTGCAATACAAGCCAAACAACTTGACTTACGAGGTGACATCCAACAAGGGCGGTGTCATCGTCTTTTCCGAAATCTATTATCCGGGTTGGACTGCCACAGTAGATGGACAGCCTGCGGAACTGGGAAGAGTCAACTATATCTTGCGTGCCTTGAATGTGAAGGCTGGCAAGCACAAGGTGGTCCTCGATTTCCATCCTACTTCCATCAAGAAGACGGAGACCGTGGCTTATGTGGGCTATGTTGTCCTCTTGCTCCTCTTGATTGTGGGAATAGGATTGGAATGGAAAAAGAAAAAATTAAGTGAAGAGTGAATTGTAAGTGAAGAGTGAAGAACGAAGAGTGAAGAATTCAATGGACTTTAGGACGGAAGTAAATATAGGCAAGGCTGACTATGAGATTCTGCCATCAGATCGACTGCTTTTCGTGGGCAGTTGTTTCGCTGACAATCTCGGCAAACGATTTGTCGAGAACCGCTTCCGTGCCGTGGTCAATCCATACGGCGTGATGTACAATCCTACGAGCGTCAATCATTCCGTGGAGCGGTTTCTCAAGGGAGAGGCTTTCTCTCATGAGGATAACTCGGCTGCCGCAGATGCTTCCGATTCTCGGAAGGTCGATGTGGCGATCTTCACGCTCGGCACCAACCACGTCTATATCCTGAAGGAGACGGGCGAAGTGGTGGATAACTGTCAGAAGCGACCTCAACGCCTTTTCGAGGAAAAAGAGTTGACGGTGGGGGCGTGTGTGGTGGAGCTCTCCAAGGCTGTTTGGGCTTTGCTGGGTCAAGGTGTCAAGCGCATCATCGTCACGGTGAGCCCTATCCGCTATGCCAAGTATGGCTTCCATAAGAGCCAGTTGTCCAAGGCGACCTTGCTCCTTGCTGCTGATTTGCTGTGTGAGCGATTCCCCGAGGTGGTACGTTACTTCCCGGCATACGAGATCGTCAACGACGAACTTCGCGACTACCGCTTCTACAAGGAGGATATGCTCCATCCGAGCGACCAAGCCGTGGAGTACATCTGGCAGAAGTTTCGACAGGCTTATTTTGGCAAGGCAGCCGAAGAGATGCTGGCGGAATGGAAGCCCATCAAGGAAGCCTTGGGGCACAAGCCTTTCGACCCCGACAGCGAGGCGACCAAGCAGTTCATCGCCAAGACGGAGGAGAAGAAGAGACAATTTGAAGAAAAATATTTTAAACAGTAAGATAATGACTTATACTATCGAAAAGGTAACCACACTGATAGGTGCGCGTCGCTATGGAGACAAGGATACGAATATCGGTTTCATCTTGACCGATAGCCGTTCACTCTGTTTCCCAGAGGAAACTCTGTTCTTCGCATTGAAGTCAGAGCGTAACGACGGTCACAACTACATTCCTGAGTTGTATCGCCGTGGTGTTAGAAATTTCGTAGTTACTAATGTGCCTAAGGGGTATGCCTCCGATTATCCAGAGGCCAACTTCCTGAAGGTGGTCAATACGTTGGAGGCTCTTCAGCGTCTGGCTGAGCGTCATCGTGATGAGTTCAACATCCCTATCGTGGGCATCACTGGGTCCAATGGCAAGACGATGGTCAAGGAGTGGCTGCATCAGTTGCTCTCTCCGAGCATGTTTGTTACCCGCAGCCCTCGCAGCTACAACTCGCAGATTGGTGTGCCTCTCTCGGTATGGTTGCTGAACGAGCAGACCCAGGTGGGTGTCTTCGAGGCTGGTATCAGTCAGCCGGGCGAGATGCTTGCCCTTCGTGACATCATCCAGCCTACCATCGCTGTGCTTACATATCTAGGTTCTGCCCATCAGGAGAACTTCGGTTCCTTGGAGGAAAAGTGCCGCGAGAAGATCGTCCTCTTCCATGATGCGGAGACCATCGTCTATAATGGCGATGACGAGATTGTCACCAAGGTGGTAGGGGAGTATCACGACTACAAGGGCGAGAAACTCTATTGGTCCATGAAGGATGCCAAGGCTCCTTTCTTCGTGAAGAATGTAGAGAAGAAAGGCAACCTCTCCATCGTTACCTATATATATAAAGGTGAGGAGGACAGCTATTCCTTGCCATTCATCGACGATGCGTCCGTGACCAACTCCATCATTGCGGCGGTTGTTTCCCGCAAAGTCGGTCTCTCTGCCGAGGATGTGGATAAGCGTATGTCACAACTTGAGCCTGTTGCCATGCGACTGGAGGTGAAGGAAGGACAGCACGGTTGTACACTCATCAATGACAGCTACAACTCCGACATCAACTCCCTTGACATAGCCCTCGACTTCATGAGCCGTCGCCCTGACCACAAGGGTCGTCGCCATACCTTGATATTGAGCGACATCTTCCAGAGTGGCGAGAATCCTAAGGACTTGTACAAGGAGGTGAGCGACTTGTGCCGCAAGCGTGGCGTGGTCAAGTTCATCGGTGTCGGTCCGCAGCTCTATGAGCAGAGCGAGGAGATACAGATATCAGAAAAGTTCTTCTTCCACGATGTGAAGGAGTTTATTGATAGCGAGGTGTTCAAGTCCTTGCGCGACGAAGTCATCCTCTTGAAGGGTGCTCGCCAGTTTGGCTTCGACCAACTCACCGAGTTGCTTGTTCAGAAGGTACATGAGACCACCTTGGAGGTGAACCTCAATGCCGTGGTTGCCAACTTGAACTATTATCGTGCTTTCATGAAACCAGAGACCAAGCTCGTCTGCATGATCAAGGCGGATGGCTATGGCGCAGGTGCTGTGGAAATCGCCAAGACCTTGCAAGACCATCGTGTCGATTACTTGGCCGTGGCGGTAGCCGACGAGGGTGTGACGCTTCGTAAGAACGGCATCACCAGCAACATCATGATTATGAACCCTGAGATGACCGCCTTCAAGACCATGTTCGACTACGACTTGGAGCCAGAGGTCTATAGTTTCCGTATCTTGGATGCCTTGATCAAGGCTGCAGAGAAGGAGGGCATCACTGGTTTCCCTGTCCATATCAAGCTCGATACTGGTATGCACCGCTTGGGCTTCGACCCAGAGAACGACATGGAGGAGTTGATTGGCAAGTTGAAGCATCAGAACGCCATCATCCCTCGCAGTGTGTTCTCACACTTCGTGGGTAGCGATGATGACAACTTCGATGACTTCTCTGCACATCAGTTCGAACTCTTCGACAAGGGCAGCAAACAGTTGCAGGCAGCTTTCGACCACAAGATACTCCGCCACATCTGCAATTCCGCAGGCATCGAGCACTTCCCTGAGCGTCAGTTGGATATGTGCCGCTTGGGGCTTGGCTTGTATGGCATCAACTCTCGTAACAACGAGACCATCAACTGCGTGAGCACCTTGAAGACCACCATCCTCCAGATGCACAACATCAAGGCTGGTGAGAGCGTAGGTTACAGTCGCAAGACCATCCTCGACAAGGACAGTGTCATCGCAGCCATCCCTATCGGTTATGCCGATGGCTTGAACCGTCACTTGGGCAATCGCCATGCTTACTGCTTGGTAAATGGTCAGAAAGCTGAGTACGTGGGCAACATCTGCATGGACGTTGCGATGATAGATGTCACGGGCATCGACTGCAAGGAAGGCGATAGTGTTGAAATCTTCGGCGAGCATCTGCCAGTGCAGACCCTGAGCGACATCCTCGATACCATCCCTTACGAGGTGCTGACCACCATCAGCAATCGCGTAAAGAGAGTATATTATCAGGATTAAGAGATATTTGTATCATACTCAAAAATACCCTTCACCCTTCACCTTTTGCCCTGGAATGCCGATAAACACAGGGGATTCAGAAGGTGAAGGGTTCTTTTTTACCCTTCATCCACCCTTCACCTTTTTTACAGTTATTGCTTAACCTTGTTTAATAATCCAATCGCCAATCGTGCGTTGGTTGCTATCATAGTTGACACCAATCTTGAAGAGACGTTTTCCATCTGCGGAATAAGGTATCAGATAGCCTTTGTCATCTATCTGTTTGATGGCTTCTTCTGCAGAACCGTCATACTTTAACTCGAAGACATAAATGGCATCTGGCATATGGATGACAGCGTCAGCTCTTCCAATCGCGCTATTTTCCTCTACCTTCATGAAAGCTCCCATCAGATTGAAAATCAAGTAGAAGACCGTTTGAAAGTCTCGCTCGTTCTTATTGGACAAACGATTTGAGATGCTGGCAAGGTATGCTTTCAGTCGCACCATAGCTCCCTCCAAGTCATCATCGTAAAGCTTTTCGAGGAAATCACCCACTAAACCATTGTTGTCAATGGATATAGGAGAAAGATAATTGGGTGCAAGGCTCTTGAGCATCCCTATTTTGACCTCCTTGTTCGGGTAGCCCAACGCATAGCGTTTCAGCAGAGGGTTGTATTTCTTGATGGTCAGATAGCCACTTTGATAGAGCAAAGGAAGGGCAGATGTCATCTGTTCTGGTGAAACATCAAAGTCATCCACATTTACTCCCTTTTTTTCGATGTCCATCACGTTGACGTGGTATTTTTGAAGGCTTTTGATGAGGTAGCTTGGGGTGCCAGAGCCAAACCAATAGGAATCTATTTTTTGGCTGTTCATGCATCTTACCAGGCTGAATGGATTGAACACATCCTCGGAGTGTTCGCTGAAATGGTATCCATCGTAATAGCTGCGTAGTTCCTCCAGACATTCCTCGTAAGTCATGCCAAGGGCTTTGGCAAGTCCCTCAACGTCTGGTTTCATCACGGTGGTAAGTTCCGTCTTGCTGATGCCACATATAGCAGAGTATTGGTCGAGCATACTGATGTTGTCGAGGTTGTTCAATTCGCTGAAGATGCTGAGTTGAGAGAACTTGGTGATACCTGTGATAAACGTAAATTCCAAATGTGGGTCAAGTTTCTTCAAGGGACTGTAGAAGTTTTGCATGATAAGGCGGAGTTCCTTCAAGTTATCTTTCTCATGTACGACATCAAGCAGAGGGGCATCGTATTCATCGATGATGACCACCACCTTTTCGCCTGTCTGTTCGTGTGCACGCTCAACAAGCCCCATCAAACGTTCGTTGGGGTAAAGCTCGTTGTCATCCTTTCCATACAATTTCTCGTATGGCAAGAGAATAATATCAAGATAATGCTTCAGACTCTCCGCATCGAAGTGCTTTGCACCACTCATGTCGAAATGGAGTACGGGATGTTTCACCCACTCCTTCTCGTAATCAGTAATGTCAAGTCCTTCGAAGAGTTCCTTCCTGCCCTCGAAATAAGCCTGCAAGGTAGAGGCAAAGAGCGATTTGCCGAATCGTCTCGGACGACTCAGAAAGACATAACTCATTTTTTTCTTGCGAAAATCTACAATATACTTTGTCTTATCTACATAGAGATAACCTTCATTGCGAATTTTCTCAAAAGTCTGCACTCCTACAGGATAGTAATTTACGATTTTTGCCATAATTTCCTTCATTTTACGTTTACTTTGCAAAAATACAACTTTTATTTGAAACAAGTCTTTTGTTTGGAAAATATTTTATGTTTTAAGTAGAAGTTTATCTTCTGCTCATACTCTAAAATACCCTTCACCCTTCACCTTTTGCCCTGGAATGCCGATAAACACAGGGGATTCAGAAGGTGAAGGGTTCTTTTTTACCCTTCATCCACCCTTCACCACCCTTCATCTATTTTTCTTTGAAGTACATCCCTAAGTGGTGTAAAAAGATGGGTTAGGGATGAGTTATAAAGTGTGAAAACATTTGTTATTTAAATTTATTTTATTAATTTTGCGCCATAAAATCTTAATTAAAGGATTATGGCACAGATAATTATAGGAAGAAAAGATGAACAAGAACAATTAAAGTTATGCTCAACTTCGGGCAAGGCAGAATTTGTTGCGGTGTATGGAAGAAGACGTGTGGGAAAAACCTTTCTTATACGTCAGTTCTTCCATGATGATTTTGATTTCTATATAACAGGGTTGTATAAAGGTTCGATGAAAGACCAACTTCGTAACTTTGCAGAAGAATTGCAGTCGAAGTCCAAAGGATTTGTGCCACAACCAACCGATTGGCATGAAGCTTTTAGATTGCTTCGTTCATATTTGGAAGGTGTGGATAAAGAGACAGTAACAGTCTTTTTGGATGAGTTGCCTTGGTTGGACACACCTCGATCGAAGTTTGTGCAAGAATTAGATTTCTTCTGGAATAGTTGGGGGGCACAGCAAGATAAGTTGAAACTGTATGTTTGTGGCTCGGCTGCCACATGGATGATCAAGAATTTAATCGGAGCAAAAGGCGGGTTGCATAATCGCCTTACTTGTTCTATGCGCTTAATGCCATTCACATTGGGTGAGACTGAGCAATATTTGCAAAGCATCCATATTGATTGGGAACGTTATACTATCATGCAGTGTTATGCTATCTTTGGTGGAATACCTTATTATTTAAGTCATCTGCATGCCAATGAAAGTTTGGAAAAAAATGTAGATCGGCTTCTCTTTTCAATGGCAGGTATGCTGAAAGATGAGTATAATTTTGTCTTCCGCTCTTTGTTTGAGGATTCGCCAAGATATTATGGGGTGGTGGAATTGTTGTCAAAGAAGAAGAAAGGTTTGACACGAGAGGAAATTGTTACTGGCTTGAAACTACCAAAGGGAGGAGCTCTTACTGATATTCTAACAAACTTGCAAAATTGTGATTTTATAAGAAAGTATCATGGATTTGGCAAGAAACAGCGTGATGCGGTTTATCAGTTGACCGACCTTTTTACGCTCTTCTACCATAACTTCATGGCTAATGAGGTAAGTGATGAACATACATGGAGCAATATGCTTGATAACCCAAAGAGAGTCTCATGGATGGGATATGCTTTTGAGCAAATATGTTTGCTGCATTTGCCACAAATCAAAAAGGCTTTGGGCATAAGTGGAATATTGACTCAAGCTTCTTCTTGGACAGGGAGTGATGGTGAGGAGAAAGGACAGATTGATTTGGTAATTGACCGTCGAGACAGAGTTGTAAACTTGTGTGAGATGAAATTTTCAACACAGCCCTTTGAAATCACTAAGTCTTATAGCGAAAAGTTGCGAAGTAGAATGGCTTTGTTCCGTCGTGTGACTAAAACCACCAAAACCTTGGCTAATACTTTTGTGACAACATTTGGAGTTAAGGGGGGCAAGTACAGTGGATTGGTAAACAGCGAGGTGACGATGGAGGATTTGTTTATGTAGCCCTTCTTCCACCCTTCACCGCCTTCCATCTTCTTGCTGAAGGTCGTCCCTAAGTGGGTATAAGAAGTGGGTTAGGGACGAGCTATAATTTTTGAAGGTCGTCCCTAAGTGGTGTAAAACGCCAACTAAGGAAGTGAAAATGCGCCAACTGAGGAAATATGACTCTGGAGAGTCTAATATGATGCACAAATTTAGTCATAACTTATGGCAAGTACGAGTCATAACTTATGATGAAAAGAGTCATAACTTATGATGGAATAGGGGGAGAATATATGCCTTAGGTGAAGGGTGATGAAGGGAGGATGAAGGGTAAATGCAACCCTTCACCCTTGAAATCCCCAGTGTTTATCGGCATTTCGGGGCAAAAGATGAAGGGTGAAGGGTATTTCAGCGTATGCAATGAGTTCTTTCAGCCATACTGCTTGTTTTAAAGCAGAATGATACGGAGAAATATTGATGACTGCGAGAGATAGCAGACTGTCCGATAAGTCGCCAGTCCGCTGTCTCTTAGGTTACAAAGGGCTATCCTTCGTAAGACAGTGAGCTGTTCTTTGTCTGCCAGTGGGCTGTTTTACCAAAATAGCAGTTGGGCTTTCAAAGGACAGCATCTGTAAATAGGTTAATCAGTCACTTTCTCCATCGAGAATCTTTTTGAATTCTTCTTCCGGTGGTAGGTTTGGGCGAAATTATTCGGCATTTGCGCTTGGTGGTGATATAAGTCAGCCTTCAAGTTGTCTCGCAATGTATATTTGTCCCAGTGCAATGTGGCAGCTTGGTGTATGTAGAATACCCGTTCCTCTAAAGTCTTAGTCTTGGTTAAAATTTCATCGTGATGAGAAAAACTTAGTGCAAAAAAATCATGCCAGTCTAAATCGCCCGCCATTGGCGGGCGATTTAGACTTAGTAACTCTTTGTATGGTAAAATCCCTTGTTTATCAGCTGATTGCAAATCGTCCGCCATTGGCGGACGATTTGCAATATCGTTCCATTGTTCGTAAAAATTGCGCATTTTTTTGATACTTGTAGGAGAAAAACCCCGAAGTCCTGGCAACTCTCTTCTGAGTTGCTCGCTGATGTTTTCTATTGCCCCGGTTCCCCAGGCACCATTACGAGTGTTTTCAGAAACATACTTGCCGACGCCATAATAGAGGGCGAGCATTTGCTTGTTGACAGCTTTTGCAGCTTCCAACTGGTTTTGGAGTATAGCCGCCTTGATCTGTTGGACGGCATCATTGTATAAGGTACTTATTGCTTTCATACACTAAATTCTTATTTTGCAAAAATACAATTTATTATTGATAACTCCAAGCGTTTATGGGCTTTTAAGTAATATTTACTTTCCTAATTATCTCGCCATGTAAGTGTATATTATGTTCCAACAGTGTATTTTATGATAATTTATC
>ERZ808278.296-NODE-296-length-37264-cov-175.705501_pt1 | contig 37264 bp, 50 predicted proteins | sample MGYA00521239_ERZ808278 | MGnify/ENA primary metagenome ERZ808278 (study PRJEB31516, sample SAMN03275600) | gut metagenome | biome: mammalia-associated habitat; material: feces | host: Papio cynocephalus | place: Kenya | collected 2012-07-17 ... | reverse complement strand
TTTTTATGTTACGCTTGTAACATAAAAATGCGGACCTGCCCTTGACAGCTCCGCAGATACACATCGTAAAAGGAGGTGAGCGAATGAGCGTAGGAACCAACATAAAGAGACTCAGAGAAGCCAGAGGGATGACCCAGGAAGAACTGGCAGAAGCGGTAAACGTAAGCCGGGTGATGATAGCCCAGATCGAGAGAGACAGCAGATGCCCCACGGTGATCCTGGGCAACACCATAGCAAAGGCGCTCGGCTGCGATATATTACAGCTGCTTGAAGCGGACAAGGAGGTAAGTTGATGATACGAGCTGAAGGAACAAAAACCGCTAAAGTTATTGCAGTAATAGAAACCAAGGCGAAGAAAGGTTCTGGTATAGAAAAAGATCCCATGCGCGAGGTAACACAGTACTGGGATCTTGATGGAAACTTGCTGGCTGAGATAGACGAAGTGCAACGTATGCGCTTGACTGAATATGATTCGGAAAAAGATGCGATGGGGACAATATCCGCCACACAAGTAAAAAGATTTATCCCTTGGTGGGACATGGTAACGGAAGAAAAATCAAAGCAGAGGCAGGAAGGCTGAAATCTCAGCAATAGCTTATTTTAACTACTGACAGATTTATAAACAATTCAATAGAGAGAACGTCCCTGCGACCAGAGCGAAAAGCCTGTGATGGCATTAACGGGAGAGGCGATCATAAGACCTCACAAAATGTTGTTTATAAACGATTACAGTATGTTAGAATAAGCATGAGGTGATAGGAATGAATGTTGTATTTATGATATTGCTGTTCATAGCTCCGGGACTTATGTATGAGGCGTTGAAAGAAAGTCTGAGACTGACCGGGAGCCGAGCGGGCGGGGCTAACATATACAAACAGCTATTCTATGTAGTCCTGAAGAGTGTGGTTATATCAGGTGTATCCATATCGATGCTCGTGTACATCGGCATGATACCGATGGTACACTCTTTTCAAGGGTTATTAAGGGAAATGGATGTTATAAGTGTTGCTCTTAAGATAACTGCAGGGATAACAATAGTTACTGTGGCCTGTTACTGTATTTATAACAGGCTGATAGGGAAAGCTGTATTTTGGCTGAAAAAAATATATTTCCATAAGAAATATAATGTGGAGCCGAACAGTGAAGAGGATCATACCGTGTGGGAAGAAATCACCCTGAGTCAGCCAAAGAATGATCGTAAGCCGCTGATAACACTATACAGGGATGATATGTTCATCACAGCAGGGCTTATTGATGACTTTGATCGGGGAGCATTCAGTGTCACCCAACTGAGACTGATAGGTGAACTTGAAACTCTCGAACTTATGGAAAAGGATAAAAGGGGCGAGGTTGACATATTCTCGGAACTCGAAGCGACTTTTATCGATGTGAAGACGGGATACGTCATTAGATTTTATGACAGTAAAAAGTTGTACGAGCACTGGCCGGAATGTAAAAATGATTAATCGTCTTTGCCTGAACCAGGAGGTTTACCTCCGGTCTTCAGCGAGTGTTCCAGATGATCATTATTTTTATAAGTCGGTTTAGGTGGCTTAGGTGGTGCTGGTTTATCATTAGGTGTTGTGTCTGGTTTATTGGTATTTTCCATTAGTTTCTCCTGTGAAAGACCAGTGCTCAGAAATATTATATTACACAAAACGATAAGTGGAAATAAGAACGCTATGTGAACGTAGCGTTTTTTTATTACTCTGAAACCGAGCTTTCTGTCAGGCGGCCAAACTCTTTCTGGATACCTCCGTAAAATTAACTTTTAAATCATACACGGCCGCCTGACAGAGGGCTCGGAGAAAGGAACAGGAGATGAACAAGTCTATGATAGAGCGAGAACTCCGGCAGGAGGTGAACGGTGCCGGATTCATCAATCGGCAGAAGATAAAACGGCGAATGGGGTGCGGTAATGGAACAGTAGATGAGTATACAAGAGGGCTGCCGTTCATTCGCCATAACAGAAACAAAATGTACTCGGTCAAGGATGTGGCTGAGAGGATAGCTGAATACATTGATATGTGAAAGGAGTCTGAAATGAAGAAATACATATGGAGACCGCAGGTCCTTATAAACAACCTGAAACAGTTAGGAATGACGGTACTTGTGCTGCTCGTGATGCTGGCGATGTGCATATGTCCAGTGTCGATGATGTAAAGGAGAGAAAGATGAAAAGTAGATGGATAGTGAAGACAACGTACAGAGATGGGAAAAAGTGTTATCAGCCCTATCGTCTGAAGGACATAAGGAAAGAAGATCATCCGGACAACAGAGAAGTATGGAGAACATACGGCGAAGAAACTGACGCCAGGGATGTAGCTGGCAGCATGAATCTGAAGAGAGATTTCGTGACGAATCTGTCGACTACACTTGCGGAAGAACCGATGTCAGAGGTTGAATGCATTGGGTACGATGTGGAGCCGGAGACAGGTGCTGAAAATGTATATATAAAGTTCTATGACGGATACTGCGCAAAGATAGACGTGATAGGTGATGACTGCGGCGCCATATACAGAAAAGTAGGTGCAAAGGTATATGGGAGCTGAAAGGGAGGAGAGGATACATGAACTATAAAGAAAGATACGATGCTTTGATGGAGGAAGCGAAGAAGGTCGCAAGACCTATCACACATACTGAATTTATCTGCCCGTGCTGCGGAGGAGTTGCGTCCACGGTGATAGAAAACGGGAACATAAGCGCAGAATGCCACTGCTGTAATACGAGAGGATACAGGAACTGGGAAAGGTTCGTAGGACGTATCAGGGATCACTGGAGGACGATATGAATGATCAGGAAAAGTCGGATAAGCTCGACGACTACTACCAGAGCTGCGCATTCCCGAAGCCGAAACCGGCAGGGAAAGCAAAGAAGAAAGTGAACGGCTACAAGGACAAGCCCAACAGATACTGCCACTACTGCGGCAAAAGGTATGCAGAAAGACATGAGATATGGGGAGGATCATACAGACAGACCTGTATCGACCATGGTTTCCAGGTGGATGTGTGCAGGGAGCATCATGAGCAGCTGCAGGGGAATGTGTCCGAATGGGCCAAAAAGGAAAACCTCCGGTGGCAGCTGTATTACCAGACGATATACGAGAACAGATTGAGAGGTCTCGGTGAGGATCCGAAATCCGCAAGATCCGCATGGATGGCGATGATGGGACGCAACTACCTGCCGGAACTGGAATAACGGAAATGATATGACCCGGAATTCGCAATATCCGATATATCATGACCGCGCAGAAAGGAGTCTGTAATGATGCGACCTGAAGTTCGTGAAAAGCATATAGAAAAATACGGCTCCTTTCTGAGGTGCCCGAAAAGAGGGACTCTGTGCATGGGTATGTACACGCCGGACGGTATCTGCAGACGTGATCCGTGCTTTCTCGATGATCCGGAATATATAAAGCTGCAGGAGCAGATAGAGGAACGGAGAAAAACTATGGATCTCAGACGCATCGAATCTGAAGAAAAAGCGATGCATGCACCTGCAGCACCGAAGCGCACAAATCAGGAAAAGGAACTGGCCGGGTATATGGCAAGAAGAGAACACACCGCCCGCAGATACTACATGGAGAACAAACCGAAACGGGCAGACAAGATAATGCAGGAGGTCCTGATACTGCAGGCAAGACTCAGGACGATGAAGAAAGGGAGATAAGATGATAGACAAGGCGATAGCAAAGATCACTGAAGAAATGATGAAAACAGATGATCCGGCCATACGTGCTATCGAGGAACACCTCACTGAAAGATGCACAAATACAGCAGTAGCTGAAAAACTGCTGGATCCGGGAAAGACTCTGAAAGGAGCTCGGGATGCGATGCGTGCAGAAGCTAAGAAAAGAGCTGTTGATGGCGTAGGGGTGATTCCCCCTGATGAAGGCTTCCGTATCGTAGAAGGATACTTCGGGATATCGGAGATCAGAGAGACGAAGCATGAACAGGATAATATAAATATCCTGGATCTCATATAGGAGGCAGTCATGGATATGCAGGAGATGGAAAAAATACTGCCGCCGGCTCCGTCAGGTGTAGAAAAATGGATAAGAAAAGAAGTAATAAAAAACAGCTACATAATATACAGCAGGGAAAAGAACGAGGCTGTCTGCACAAGATGCGGGCACAGGTTCCGAGCCGACAGATTCGACATGAAACACAATGAAAAGGGGGTGTGCCCGAGATGCAAATCTGAGGGCAGATATAAATCTGAAGGGATAGGCAGAGGCAAGCTCAGAGAATACTTCAGAATCCTGCTGTTCACTCACAGAGGCAATACCGTATACGGTACGCTCCACGAAGTTATAGTGAGTTTCAGCAGGCCGGGCATGCCGCAGATCTCAAAGGATATGACAGCTGTATATATTTTCAGTAAAGACAGACAGGAATATTACAGACCGAACTACTATCATCACAGATGGGAACAGGTGAAAGATATAAAGCTTCCGAGGCCGCCACAGGGTGCATATGGAATGGAATCGAGATTCGATTGCACAGTGCTGTATGAAAAGAACCTGGAAAACGTCTTCATGAAGTCATGCCTGAGATATCTGTGGATACCCGAATTTTTCAATAGATATAGATTCAATGAATATGACGTCATCAGATATATGGTACTAGGACTCAGATACAGTTCGATAGAGCTGCTGGCCAAAGCGGGGTTCGGGAAACTGGTGGCGATAAAGGTGAGAGGGTATGAAGGGAGCAGGGCGGTGAACTGGAGAGGCAGATCCCTTGTAAAGATACTGCGGCTCCCTATGGGAGAGATACGGAAACTGCCGAGAAAGGTGCTTGATTTCGACGAACTAAGAACATACAGGAATCTGAAACCTGCAGACCGGAGGCTGCCGTGGGAGCTCATAAGCGCCATAGCACACACGCATGCTGTCGAAGTGAAACGGATAGAGGACACAGGCACTGTAGATTTCGTGACATGGATGAAAGCGACTGAGGGAAAGATCCATCCATGGGACTGGTGCGACTATATAAGCGACTGCAGACTTCACGGACTGGACATCAGGAAAAAGAGCATCCTGTTTCCGGAAGACTTTCATGAAAAGCATGCAGAGCTTTCACAGCAGGTCAAAGTTGCAGAGGACGAGCTGAAAGCTGCCGGGATGAAAAGAACGGCCGAAAGTTACAGTATGGATATCAGCACGGACCTGCTGATCCTGAAGATAGCACAGTCGCAGATGGATCTGAATCATGAATCATCTGTACTTAATCACTGTGTACGGACATATGGCGACAGAGTATCGAGAGGCGAAACGGTCATATACTTCATACGCAGAAAAGACGAACCGGACAAGCCGTTCTATACGCTGGAAATAAAACCGGACGGGACGTTCATACAGTGCAGAGGTGAGCACAACTGCAGCATGACGGAAGAAGTGAAGGAGTTCACAGAAAAAGTCGTGAAAGAATTCAAACATATGATAAAGAAGAAAGCGAGGGAAGCAGCATGAGCAATATAGTGGAGGCTGACTACAGGGTAGTACAGGAACGCACACTGCCGGTTATAGCATCGGAGATCCTTTACATAGAGTCGCAGGTGGCCAGGACCGCGCTCGAAGGAGCGATACAGATAGGACTCAAACTGAAAGAAGCGAAAGAACAGGTGGAACATGGCCAGTGGGAAAACTGGTGCCATGATAACCTGAACTACAGCAAGTCGAAGACGGAAAAACTCATGAGGATCGCATCGGAATACGGCGACGAAAACAGCATATATGCAAAAACGTACACGTGTACGGATTTGAGTATTTCCAAGGCTTTGAGCCTCCTACAGGTGCCGGAGGAAGAGGTGGAAAACTTCAGTGAAAACAACGACGTCGAAAGCATGACTGTAAAGGAACTGAACGATAAGATCAAAGCTCTGGAATCAGAAAAGGAGATGCGGGCATTAGAAGTCAATGTCATAACAGAGGAATACGAGAAGAGACTGACAGCAGCAGATGAAGAACTGGAACACATAAAGAATGAACTGGTGGAACTGCAGGACAGCACTGCGGATCCTGATGCGCTGGCTGACCTGGAAGCTAAACTAGAAAAGGCGAAAGAAGAAGAGAAGAAACTCAAAGAAGAGATGAAACGGGAAAAGGCGTCGCGCGATCTGCAGATACAGCAGGCAGTGGAAGAAAAGGCTGACCAGCTGAGGAAAGAAGCGGAGCAGGCAGCAGCTGGCAGGCTCAGCGAAGCGGAAGGACGGAACGCAGAGTTGTCTGAGAAACTGGATCAGCTCGAGAAAAAGCTGGAAAGCAGGACGGACGAGTCCCTGCTGCTGTTCAAGCTCAAAAGCGATCAGCTGCAGGAAGTGTTCAGGGAATGCCTGCAGGCGGCAGAGGAAGCTGGGAACCCGAAACTGAAACAGGCGCTGAAAGGCCTGATGCAGAAACTTACAGGAGGTATAGAAGAATGAGGGAAGGAAGAAAGACGATGACAGGACATCAGATATGTGTGGAAGCGGTGGATACTTTTGGAGACGGTCCGCAGCAGATAAAGGCCATCGAAGAACTGGCAGAACTGCAGACTGTACTTGCAAGAGACATGAACTGCCTGCAGGTGACCGATGAAGAGATCATAGACGAGATCGCAGACGTACATATCATGACCCAGCAGATGGCTATAATCTTCGGTGAAAAAGAAGTGGTGCAGAGGATAAACGAGAAACTTGAAAGACTCAAAAGAATGATAGATGAGGAGAACGCCCATGGACATAAAGAACGTGAAGCCTGAGTGGTTTGCCGCTCAGCTGGAAGCAGGAAGAGACATAAAACATATAGCTGACTATCTCGGAAGTTCCAGAAGAGAAGTGACCGGACTTCTCAGGGCCTACGGTATCATGGAGGACGAGCCTGCACCAGTACGCAGAAAAAGAAAGGTGACACATATCATACCTTTTGAAGACGTGAAGGTGCATGACATCGTAGTCAGAGGCGGGACCACACACAGCGTGACAGAGAGAACAGAGCGGTTCATAACCGTTAGGGCACACGCAAGAGCCGGAGGCACCAGGAAACTGACAAAAAAGAAATGGCTGGATGAAAGATGGAAGATAAGGATAGAGGACAATGACATCACAAGCTACAACCTGTCAGATGTTCCGAACGGAGCAGAGATACTGGCAGGAATGAGTATGAGAGAAGATCCCGCCGAAGTATTCGGCAGATCGTTTGAGAATGCAATGAGAGGGTTAGTAAAATGAGTTTTAAAGAAGAAATAAACAAGCAGGAAAAAGAAATACTGGACCATCTGATGGAATCGAAATTCATAGCGAGCTTTGTGAGAGTGGATATCGAGACTGGTGAATATATCAGAGACATAAAAGAAGCAGATGATTTTGAAATCGATTTCAAGATACGCGATTCGATGCTCCACACAATCGGAGAATGCGCTGAAAGGGCTGCCGATGCTAACAGTGCAGCAGAAATGCGTGCAGCGCTTATAGCCATCTATACGGTGTGCGAAGGCGCATCCGAGCTTGAAGTGCTGGGCAGAAATATAGAAAAAGTGATAGCCACGCTTGGAGGTAAGAAATGAACAAATTCGGATACAGCTTCGAATACAGAGAGGGCTACTTCAAAGCATTGATCGATGTATGCAACTTCTTCGAAAAGTATCATGAGTCATTCGCAAGTAGCAGATACTACAACAAGAATAAGCTCCCTAGGATACTCAAAGCACTGTCGGAAGGCTCGGATCTGCTGATGATCTACGGCGATGCATGCTATCTTAAAGAATACATAAGCGAAGGAAGATTCGAGCTGTCACCGTATGCAGGAGCAAACAAGGAGATGGACCAATGAAAAAAATAACAGACAAAGAACTCAACATACTGATCAATATGCACTACTCTAACGTGGATCCGCAGAGTCGTGCGATCTACTGGGCGGCTGTCGAACTGAAAACGCTGAGGGAAAAGGCACGACCAATGAAACCGACTTACGAAGGGGACGGATATGCCCCAGATGGAACTTTTGTATATGATACATGGATATGCCCAAATTGTGAAGAACATTATGAAATCGAAACCGATTATTATAAACACTGCCCCGAATGCGGACAGGCAATAGATTGGAGTGAGGAAGAATGATAGATGAGAAGAGTCTGGTTAACGAAATAAAAAACTGGATTAAAACGGATCGCTTCGAAGATTATTCTGCGGGATATATATTGAGCGATGTCATCGAAGAAATAAACAAAATGCCAAAAGCCGGTGAATGGATACCAGTAAGTGAGAGACTGCCGGAACACAGTGAGCGATGTCTTGTTTCTACGGGCAGTATAGTAATGACATGCCCATACTGTGAAATAAAATTCAAAGAATATGGCGTAACGGCCTGGCAGCCACTCCCTGAACCGTATAGAGAGGAGACTGCGGAATGAAAACAATGGTAATTCCCTGCATCTGTTGCGACCACAAACCAGACGCAGGAGATAGCGTTTATTATGGAATGCCACAACTTAAAATCACGGCGAACATGGAATATTTTGAGATATTCTGTCCAAGGTGCGGACGTGGTGGACTAACACAATGGGGATCTGCATATCAAGCCGTAAAGCATTGGAATGATTTACAAAGAAGAGCAAAGTTGCTAAAGATGGAGGGGACACATGACGAATTTTGAAAAATACAAGGATAAAATATTGAAGATCATTAAAACGAGCAGGAGCGGAATAGCTGGTATCAAAGACGAAATCCTCTTCCCGTGCAATATGATCAATTGCAGTGAATGCAGTTTGAACAGAGATGGTAGCAATTGTATACATAATTTCATCAAATGGCTCTACGAAGACGACGGCGAAGATCCTGATGCCTGTAAGGACTGTAAATACGAATACAAAAACGCAGACGAGTCACCATGTACGGAATGCTGCAATAACTACACAAGCAAATGGGAACGCAGGCCGAAGAAGACACGGCAGGATGAGTTTTTGGAGCATTATCCGGATGCAGGGATGTGTAAGGGAATCATAGATATTTGCCCTAAGCATGTTGATGGGAGCTGCGATAGATGTAGAATTTATGAGGGACGTCCTTGTATAGAATGTCACAAGGATTACTGGCTCCAGGAGGTGGAATGATGACGGATATAAAGATGATAATAGGAAGCATAAAAAACGAAGATGGTATGGAGGCCTGCAAGCTGCCGGTGAAATACAATCACGGAAAGTATGCAGATCTCATCACCATAGAACTCAGGGAAATGGAGATCAGCCTCAGAGCAGACCAGCTCAGGAAGCTGATGGGAATAAAGAAAAAATAAAAACCTACATATATATAGTAAAATCGCGGACAAGTACCGCGGCTTTACTGTCAGCAGGAATTTTACATTATATATAAAGGCAACACCGGCGACCTGAGGGTCGCATTATAGCTTGATTAGAGTATTAACAATGGAGCAAGGATATGTATTTCAGAGATACGATCGTGGCAGGCAGGACGATAATCAGAAACCTGAGAGCCTCGGCAAGAGTGAAAACTGAAAAGCAGGAAAGAAGAGCGAGATTTCAGCCGACATCTGAAGCGGTCAGAAAAAATAATTTCAGATACGCCGTCAGGATGCTGACTGCAAAGCTGAACCACAACTTCAGACAGGGAGATTATCATATCGTTCTGACCTACAAAGAGATCGTGACTCCGGAAGAATCGAAGAAGCTCCTGAAGAAATTCCTGACCAACGTGAGGAATTACTGCAAGCGGAATGATATAGAATTCAAGTGGGTGGCCGTCACAGAGTATCAGCATACAAGGATCCACCATCATCTCGTAATGACGGGGATCGATATCAGGATCATAGATAAATACTGGAAACATGGACATGAACATCCGAGCGTGCTCGATGAGACCGGGAACTATTACAGGCTTGCAGAATATCTGCTGAAGGAAACAGAGAAAACATTCAGAGAAGATGACAGCCCGCAGAAGAGAAGATACACCAGCAGCAGGAATGTGAAGATGCCGGAGGTGAAGCGGGAAAAGGTATCAGGTCGTGAAGTCCGTCAGCAGATAAAACCTCCAAAGGGGTATTATGTCGATGAAGACACCAGACGCAAGTATGAGCATGCGGTCCTCGGAGTAGAGTGCATGGAGTACATAATGGTCAGCCTCGAAGAAGAACCAAGACTGAAGCGGTGGCCGAAAGGCAGGGCAGTGAATCCGAGGGAGATACTCAAGGATTATGAGAGACAGATCAGCTTTGCAGATATATGCGAGCTGAATATTTAGCGTGGGAGGAATGAATGGAAAGAGAAAGACTGAACCAGCTCAGGCATCTTGTTATAGAGTCCAGGCATATACATGACAAGCTCATCAGCAGGACACCTGCGATCAGGACGTACGGAGATACCGCAGGCGATTACAGGACAGGACACAAGCGTATAATCATAACCAGAGGTGACACTGATCCTGTCGAGGACAGATACATCCGGCGCATGACCGAGAAGAAGAAACTGATAGACATCGAGATCTATCACATGGAGGAATGGCTGGAGAGTATAGAGTCCAGCAGGAGCCGCAATGTTCTGAGGTTATATTTTCAGGAAGGTCTGACACAGTCCGAGATAGGAGAGAGACTCTCCATCGAGCGTAGTCTCGTATCGAAGATCATAGCTGAAGCGGTCGAATGATCTTTCACACATTTCACATTTTAGCTGATGTATAATGATATCGGGTTGAAAGAGCTTGTTCAAGATTACTCCTGCATGCATAATACTTACTTCACAAAGCCGGAACTGTCAGAAGATGGTTCCGGCTTTGCTGCTCGGGGAAACATGAAAGACTTGACGAACTACATACTGCAGCTGATCGAAAGAGATGAGCTGTGGAGATTTTACAAAACAAAAGAGTGGCGCAGCCTGAAGCGGAGGATACTGACTGAACATCACTACGAGTGTGCTGAGTGCAGGAGGCTGGGCAGGATCACGAGATATGATCGTGACAAAGACGGCGGGCGCAGACTGATATCCACAGTGCATCATGTGAAGCATGTGCGTGATCATCCCGAGCTTGCACTGAGCAGGACGTACACGGACATGGATGGAGTACATGACAATCTGATTCCTGTATGCAAATCATGCCACAACAAGCTGCATCCGGAAAAGCATCGTCAGGCTGTCACGAAAGACAGGTTCGTGAATGTCGAGCGATGGTAAGTACCCCCACCCCCTAAACCCCCTTTTTGACAAGGGGGGCTTGCAACGGAAGGGGCTCTCGACAAAAAAGATTTTTTTCACGCATGTGAGGAGTTTTGAGAAATGGAAAAAATAAACAGAAAAAAGGAGCGGAAAATGAATGGAAAAACCAGTAAAACATCCAGAAATATAAAGCTCACAAAAAACTACAAAGCGATTAAAAATTCAATGCTTGAGCAGCTTGAAAGATCGGGCAACGATACTCCGTATTTCAAGGATCTGGTCGACGACTACATGAAGATGTACGAGACCAAGGAAATGTGCTCAAAGGATATAGAAGAACGCGGGATCAACATAAAATCGACGGGCTCTCAGGGGCAGGAGATCGTGAAAAAGAACGATTCTATCGACATGATGTTGAAGACTAATCAGCAGATGATCAAGCTCCTGGACATGCTGAACATAAAGATAGAGACGGGTGAAGTTGTAGATGACTTTACGCTGTGATCAGCTGCCTGATGAGATAAAAAACTGGATAGATATAGTGAAAAATGACACATATAGGTGCTGTGAAGATCAGCACCTGCTGGTTGAGCATGTCCTGAGGTGCTTCAGGGAAGAAGCACTGTATATAGACGAGAAGCGTCTGACGAATTACATGAAGATGGCTGACAGCTATCTTCCGTTTCAACTGTTCCCGTGGCAGAAGTTCGTGACTGCCCTGCATACCTGCACTTTCAGAGAATCGGATGGTATGCCGAGGTGGCCTGATCTGTTCGCTATGGTGGCCAGGGGAGCGGGCAAGGATGGGAAGATAGCGTACGACTCATTCGTGCTGACAAGTCCATACAATGGCATAAGGGAATACGATGTCGATATCTGCGCCAACAACGAGGAGCAGGCCATAAGACCCGTGCAGGATCTCACAGGATTCTTTGAGGATCCGAAGAATGAGAGGAAAATAAAGAACTTCTACAGCTGGACGAAGGAACGGATAATCTCCACCAGGACGCGGTCGGTCATAAAAGGCAGGACCAACAGTCCGAAAGGAAAGGACGGCCTGAGGTCCGGGATAGTAGTGTTCAATGAGATACATCAGTATCAGAACTATGACAACATCAACGTCTTCACAACGGGACTCGGCAAGAAGCCGCACCCGAGGCGGAGTTACTACACTACTAACGGAGATGTGAGAGAAGGACCTCTGGATGACCTCCTGAGCGACTCGATGCATATACTCCACGGAGGAGAGCAGGACAACGGACTGCTGCCGTTCATATGCAGACTGGACCGTAAGGAGGAAGTCGACGACGAGTCCAACTGGACAAAAGCGAATCCGTCGCTTCCGTATCTCCCGTCACTGCTGACGGAGACGAGAAAGGAATACCGGGAATGGAAAAACAGTCCCGTGAGGCTGTCGGCGTTCATGTCCAAGCGGATGAACCTGCCTGAAGCGGCAAAGGAAAGCGCTGTAGCAGAGTGGGACGCCATAGAAGCGACGAACAAAGAAATACCTGAGGATCTGAGAGGCAGTGACTGCACTGTAGGCGTGGACTACTCCAAGTCATCTGACTGGATGTCGGTGAACTTTCACTTCAAGAGAGGGAATGAACGTTATGATATCAATCATTCGTGGATATGTTCGGCGTCAAAAGACCTCGAACGGATAAAAGCGCCGTGGAAGGACTGGGTATCGAGGGGGCTTGCGACATACATTGACGATGTCGAGATACATCCGTCTGTCGTAGCTGACTATATAGCTGTCATCGGCCGGAACTTCAACATCAGGATGGTGTGTGTGGACACTTTCAGATACACACTCTTGTCGGATGCGCTGGCAAGGGTCGGGATATCGAAAGAATTCAAGAATCTGAAGCTGGTAAAACAGCTGGATATAATCAAAGTAGTCCCGGTGATAGACCACTGTTTCAGAAACGGATACTTTCACTGGGGCGATAACCCTCCGCTGAGGTGGGGGACGAACAATACAAAGCTGATCAGATATGGAAAAGATGCAGGAGCCGACAAGGGCTCCTTTGTTTATGCGAAGATCGAGGGGAAGTCCAGAAAGACGGACCCGTTCATGGCTCTGGTGGCGTCGATGATATCTGAATCCGAGATAAAAGAGCGGCCGAAACTGGTCAATGTTCCGGTCATAACCATCTGAGAAAGGAGAAAGTATGGGGTGGTTCAAAACCTTTATGGAAAAATACGTCACGACTCATGATACCGGAGGCGTGAGCATAGATGCAGATACCGTGATCATCGACATATCGGCGGAAACGTATCTGAAAGAGCTGGCAGTGTACACGGCAGTATCCCTTATATCCAACGCGATATCAAGGTCAGAGATAAAGTGTTTCGTGGCAGGCAAGCCTCAGAAGAACCAGGACTATTATCTGCTGAACGTGTCTCCGAACAAGAACGAGACGAGCTCGCTGTTCTGGCATAAGGTCATAAATACGATGGTCAGGGGAGGTGAGGCGCTCGTGGTCAACAATGCAGGAAAACTCTATGTTGCAAGATCGTTCACGAGAGAAGAAGAACGTCCGATCCTCGGAGATACATATACCGGCGTCGATATTGGCGGCGGCGTGACTCTGCGAAAGAAGTTCAACCAGAGCAACTCGTATCTTTTCAAGCTGGATAACATCGAGGTGAACAAGCTCATAATGGGGATGTTCGAAAGCTATGACAAGATCCTGCAGGCGGCCGCATCCGCTATAAAGCGGAGTGGAGCGAAAAAGTACAAACTTCACATAGACAGCGTGAAAGCAGGGGATAAAGAATTCCAGGAGGAGTATAGGAACGTCATACAGAAACAGCTCAGGGAGTACCTGAAAAGCGATGATGCGGTGTATCCGGAATTCGACGGCTATGCATTGACTGCAGATGAGGCAACAAAAACGACAGGCGGAAGCTCCAACGACTTCATAGCCTTGAGAAACGATGTATTCAAGACTGTAGCGGGAGCGTTCCACATACCGGATGCGATGATGACGGGGAACATAAACAATCTCAAAGATGTTATAAACAGCTTCCTGACTTTCGGCGTGGATCCTTTCGCAGATAACATCACTGAGGCGCTGAACAAATGCGGAGGCGTAGACAACTACCTTAAGGGTAACTACTACAAAGTCGACACCGGAAAGGTGAAGCACAGAGATATATTCGAGCTGGCGACTGCGATCGCGGCGGTGATATCCTCTGCGACGCTTTCGATAAACGAGGTCAGAGAAGAGATCGGCTGGGAAAGAGTTGAGGAAGAATGGGCCGATCAGTATTACATAACTCGTAACTTTGCGGAGATCGGGAAATATCTCGAAGAAACGGAAAGTGGAGATACACAAGTTCAGGAGAAAGGAGGTGTGAGGCGCTTATGAAGCGGAAATTTTATCAGATAAGCACAGCGGACAGGGGGGCCAGCATCGACATATATGGTGATATCACATCATGGAAATGGTACGAGTCGGATGTCTGCGCATCAGATATCAAGAAGGAGATAGATGCTCTGGATGTAGACCGGATCGATGTCTACATAAACTCCTATGGAGGAGAGGTGGCTGAAGCTCTTGCGATATATACAGCACTCAAAAGGCACAGTGCCAGCGTGCATACATACTGCGACGGATTCGCCTGCAGTGCGGCGACGATCATTTTCTGTGCAGGTGATGTCAGGACGATGGGCTCCATCGCGCTGCTCATGATACATAACTGCATGAGCTATCTCGGATACGCCAACAGTAGCGAGATGCGCAAGGCTGCAGATGATAATGACAAGATCAACCAGTCATCTGTTGAAGCGTACAAAGCGGTGGCCAACATATCGGAAGATGAGATCAAAGCAATGATGGAAGCTGAAACGTGGCTGACTGCGGAAGAATGCCTGAAATACGGATTCGCTACTGAGATAGCGGAAAAAGAGGAAGATGAGGACGAGGGCTCACAGCAGAGCGTGAAGATGGCGATAAGAAAAGCCGTGCTCGCAGAGACCGGTCAGAATCCTCAGGAGAACGTCTTCGATGAGATAAAGGACATGCTCCAGGAGATAAAAGACGCTGTAGTGGATCCTGACGATGACGACGGAGACGATCCGGATGGCGGAGAAGGAGATGATGGTGGAAATGCTGATCCTGATGATCCTGAAGAAGATCCGGATGATGATACCTCAGATGAGGACGATGAAGAAAAAACAAACCAGAAAGCAGCTGCCTTTTTTGGCAGTCTTTTTTAACTGAGAAAGAGAGGGAATGAATGTTCACAGAAACAACAGCGATAAGAAATGCAGCGGCAAGACTGCAGGAAGCGTTCACGTCCGGAGACAAAGAGCAGGCGAAAGCCGCGTTTGAAGAATTCGGCGAAGCGATAGTAGCATCTGTACAGGCTGACTACGAATCCGCACACGGAAACAAAGACATCCTGCTGCAGAGAGGGTTCAGGGTGCTGACTCCTGAAGAAGAAAAGTACTACCAGAAAGTCATAGAGGCCGGAAAGTCCTCCAAGACAGTACAGGCTATGAATGGCATGCTCGACGTGATGGAAGTTCCGGCGACTATCATCGAAGACATATACAAAGAGCTGAGAAACGATCATCCACTCCTCGCGAAGATCAACTTCGTATCGGTGGCGTACCTGACGAAGTGGATCCTGAACGATGCCACCATCGATGCTGCTGTGTGGGGCGAAGTCGGAAGTGAGATAACCAAGAAGATCGAAGGAGCCTTCAAGGTCGTGGATCTCACTCAGAATAAGCTCTCGGCATATGCGATGATCGAAAAAGATATGCTCGACCTGGGACCGAGCTTCCTTGATGCATATATCAGAGCGTTCCTGAAAGAGGCCGTATACATAGCTCTTGAAAAGGGTATCGTCTGCGGTTCGGGCCATAACTGCCCTATAGGTATGGACAGAGATATCCACGCCGGAGTATCCGTATCCACGACTGAAGGATATCCGCAGAAGAAGGCTGTGAAGCTTTCAAGCTTCGCGCCGGCAGATTACGGCCCGGTGCTTGCTAAGCTTGCTGAAACAGAAAAGGGGAATCCGAGAAAGTTCGACGAGGTCACACTGATCTGTAACCAGGTGGACTACCTGTCCAAGGTCATGCCTGCAACTACAGTGCTGGGCATGAACGGGCTCTATGCTCACGACGTGTTCCCGTTCCCGACAGAAGTCATAAGGACGACTGCGCTGGAAACAGGAAAAGCGATCCTCGTACTTCCTGAGGAATACTTCTTCGGACTGGGAACGTCCAAAGACGGAGTCATAGAATACTCCGATGATGTGAAGTTCCTCGAGGACATGAGAGTCTTCAAGATAAAGATGCACGGCGCAGGCAGAGCGGCCGACAATACAGTAGCGCTTCTGCTGGATATCTCAGAAATGGTGCCTGCGTACGTCACTGTGAAGACGACTGACGCAGGCTCAGATACCGGCACCATCGGAACGCTTACCGTGACATCTGCGGCAGGCACAGCAACAGGTGATACGAAACTGACAGTGTCGCCGGAAAAGGCTGATGCAACCAATGTGTACAAGTACAAAGTGGCTGCTGAAGCTGACAGCGTGGCCTATGGCGACAATGTGAGGAACTGGTCCACATGGGACGGTACATCCGATATAACCGCAGCTACCGGAAAGGTGATCACCCTGGTGGAAGCAGGCTCGGACTATAAGGCTCGCAAGGTCGGTACTGCGACTGTGACGGCGAAAGCATAAGGTGAGACGTGATGGTTACCGATAAGCTCATCGAGCTGGTGAAGCGGGAACTGAAGATAACCTGGAGCGATACTGACACCGACGCCGAAGTGGAGGCGCTGGTGTCAGATGCCGTTCCGGCACTGGCTTTCAAACTCGGCATAAGGGATGCCGATATAGATTTCGAAACGCCGGGACAGGAGCGGAGACTCTTCCTGAACTACTGCCATTATATCTACGATGACATGCCGGAAGAGTTCGACAGCGCATATCTTTCAGAAATCCTCCAGCTTCGCAGCAAGTACGAGGTGAAATATGGCAAGGAAGAAAATCAGAACGTATAACGACGGCTTCGTGCGCATCTATCGTGAAAAGGAGCGCATGACGGACTTCTCTGCGAAACGGAACGTGGACACGGAGGATGATATGGACTTCGTGGTCAAACTTGCGTTCGAGGAAAGCTCCAAGAGAGAACAGGACATCGAGTTCGCTGATCAGCATGACTTTTCACTGAATATGAAAGTCAGGACAAGGCTCAGATCCAATGTGGACAACAAGTGCAAGGCGGTCATAGACGGGTACTTGTACGACGTCTCGTACGTGGACAAAAACCGGGAGGAGATGTGGCTGTATCTTGAAGGTATCAAACGACTGAAACAGGAGGAGACATGTTAAAGGAAATACAGGAAAAGCTCAGGGGGATCGACGTCAATGTGTTCTACGGAGCTGTAGACAAAAGGATAAAAGAGACTGCATGGGACTATATCGTGTTCGACAGAGGGTCGCTGAAGCGGAACGACAACAGGACGGGATACACAGAGACTATAGGCGTGCATATCGTCCGCGAAGAGTACGTGCCGGAAGGGCTGGATGAACAGGTGATCGAAGCTATGGAATCGATCCCGGGGATCAGGCTTTCTAAAAGTGACTGCATATACGAATATGCAGAGAAGCCGAACACTAACGTGATAGTGGAGATGCTTTCTCTTGAATTCACAAGATCCCGGAGGAGGAAGTGACATGAGCAGATTCGAACTTGACACATCTGAACTGGATCGCCTGCAGCGGACTATGGCGGCATATGAAGGTGACGTTGAAAGTGCGGTCAATGACGTACTGCATAACGATGCAAGTCAGATGTTGCAGCAGGAGATAACGAGGCTCATGCCTGTATCCGGAAGACACTGGGCAGGGAAAAAAGGATCCGCAAAATCCAGCGGATCGCTTCGGGACGAGAAGAGCAATCTCGCCGTAACGATAAAGACAAAGACTGCTTATAACTACCTGTACTTCCCGGATGATGGATCAAATACCCGCAGACATGCAGGCAATCAGCGCTTCTTCGAACGTGGCGCAAAGAACAAGCAGTCGCAGATAATAGATCGCTGCATAGGGCGGCTGATGGATGGATTTTAAAGGAGGAACATATGGCAACAACAACTGTTTTTTCAGAATTTGAACTGCGTGAAATGGCAGTGAAGTTCAACGGAGAAACTAGCGCATCATACATACACATGGACTGCGTGGGAGAGTGCGAAGAAGAAATGGAGGTTCGCGTCGTTACGAAGAAGTGTCGCGGCAAGGTGAAGAAGACGAGGGTCAAGGGCACCGGGACCGGAACACTCAAATTATCGGCCCACGTACCGTACAACATATTCACGAAGGCTTTCGGCATGGAGAACGCCAAGACTATCGACGGGGTCATGAGTTACGGTGAGAATTCGACACATCCGACATTCTCGATAGTGCAGCATGTGTACGATGAAGATGACAACGAGAAGTTCAAGGCGTATCCGAACTGCACCATCAAGACGGGTGTTGCAAGAAAGATAGAGAACGGCGCCGAGGAAGTCGCAGAGGTCGAGATGGAGATATCGGTGGATCCTGATGACTACGGCAACGGACTTTACGAAGCTCTGGCATCCGATCTTCAGGACAATACGGCCAAGAGTACATGGATGACAGCGTTCATACCTGATCTGGTGAAGAAAACTGTGGAAGCATAAGGAGGCTCATCATGAAGGTCGAAGTAACAAAGGAATTCAAAGACAAATATACGAAGAAATTATACACGCCGGGAGATGTTATCGATGTGACTAAAAAAAGGCTTGACGAGATTCTTGGAGTCGACACCCTCGTAAAGCCTCTCGGTGAAGCTGACAAGACGGAAAAGGAAGAATAAGGAACAGGGCATTGCTGAGGCGTGCCCTTTTGCTTTTTGAGGAGGAAATATGGAAAAGAAACTGAACACGACGTATGAGTTCGAGTTCTGCGATGGAGAAAAGACAGAACTGACGCTGGCGTTTTATAAGCTCTACCAGCTGAAATCATCTCAGTACAAGACATACTACGAAGCATACAACCAGATAAATGCGAAGAAACAGATCACGGAAGAACTGGACTTCGTGAAGATCATGTATGTAGCATACCTCTGTGCTCATCTGAAAGATGCGGAGATCATATCCGAAGAAACATTCATGGAAAAATGCGGATGCGACCGTGAAGCGCTGCTGGAAGCATACGAGGCACTGACGCAGCCAAAAAAGCATCAGGCTTCCGTGAACCGTTCAGAAGAAAAACAGGGACCCGGAAGCAGCGAATAAAACCGCCGAAGTTCGAGCTTGAGGATATAGAAGACTACTACGTCTATTACGTCCTCATACTCAAGATCCCGGAACACATATTCTGGTACGCTGACATATCGTTCCTGCTTGGCGTCGTTGAGGATAAGGTTGCATACGATGCCTGGACAGACTATGTCATCGAACGGGAACGTGACCGGAAAAGATAAGGAGGGTATATGGCGAAAAATGAAGCGAAGATAAGATTCACAGCGGAAACAAGCTCGTTCAACGACTCCATAAAGAAAGCCAACAGCGAGATGGGCAGGCTCAGGGCTGAACTCAAACTCAACGAGACCCAGATGAGAGGCAGCGGAGCCAGTGTCGAGGGACTCGAAAATAAACACCGCATACTGACGCAGCAGCTCCAGGCAGCAGAAAGCAAGTCTGAAGCGCTGGCTCAGAAAGTGAACAAGGCGGCTCAGATATACGGCGAAAGCTCCAGTGAGGTGAACAGGCTCAGGACTCAGCTGGCCAATGCCCAGACTGCAGAGGAGCGGATCAGGCAGGCGGTAAGTGCATGCAACAGCGAGCTTGATGCTCAGAAGGTGGCTGCGAGCTCAGCAGGAAGTGCATCGTCTCAGCTTGCAGCGAAGATATCACAGCAGGAAAGCAGACTGGCGTCGCTGAAATCTGAATACGCAGACTATGTAGTGAGCGGCAGACAGGCAAGCTCAGAAGCTCAGAAGCTGGCGAGAGAGATCCAGTCTCTTTCGAGTGAACTGAATGACAATAAATCGAAGATGTCGGGCGCGGCACAGGCGGCCAACGAACTTGACGGCAGCGTCGGGAAAGCAAGCTCGGCAGCAAACAGCGCCGGAGGTGGCTTCACTGTATTCAAGGGAGCCATAGCAGACCTCGCGTCGAACGTCATCCAGGGAGCTATATCGAAACTGTCGGAATTCATATCATATCTCGGACAGTTACCGCAGGAAACTATGGAATTCAGACAGGACATATCCACGCTGGACACCGCATTCAAGAACGTCGGAATGACATCTGAACAGGCGCAGGGTACATTCAAGGATCTGTACAAGGTGTTCGGAGAAGATGACCGGTCTGTGGAAACTGCGAACAATATAGCCAGGATGGCTAAGAGTCAGAAAGATCTCGACCAGTGGACAAGGATAACGACAGGTGTATGGGGCACATATCAGGATGCGCTCCCGGTGGAAGGCCTTGCTGAAGCGGCTGGAGAGACAGCCAAGACAGGGCAGGTCACAGGCGTGCTTGCTGATGCGCTGAACTGGTCATCTGATGCCGCGACGATGTTTGCGGATTACATGGGCGGAGATGTTGCGACGGCAGAAGATGCTTTCAATGTGGCGCTTTCGGAATGCTCCAACGAGCAGGAACGACAGGCGCTTATAACTGAAACCATGACGAAGCTGTACGGTGATGCTGCCGACTCATACGAGGAAGCTTCCGGAGCCCAGATGGATGCAAAGGAAGCGGCTCTTGAACAGCAGCAGGCGGAAGCTGAGCTTGCTACAGCGATAGAGCCTGTAACAACGAAGTTCACCGAGCTCAAGACTGAGCTGATATCGGCAGTGACACCAGCTTTTGAAAAGCTCAGCGGAGGGATGACGAAAGCACTGGGATGGATGCAGAAACATCCGACGGTGGTCAAAGTGGTTGCGACCGTTCTCGGCGTGCTTGCGGCGGAACTTACTGTGGCGGCGGTGGCACTGGGTATATACACAGCGGCTCAATGGGCGATGAATTCGGCCTTGCTGGCCAACCCTATAACGTGGATAGTGCTGGGGATAATGGCAGCTATAGCGTTGCTGGTAGCTGCAGGCGTTGCGATATACTCAAACTGGGATACCATAAAGGCGAAAGCATCTGAAGTGTGGAACAGTATAAAGAACGTCATATCTACAGTGGTGAATGCGATCAAGGACGTAATATCCCGGGTATTTGGCGTAATAAAGACGGTCATAACCGCATATCTAAATGCATACAGGACTGTGATAATGACCGTATGGAACGGGATAAAGACTGTCATCGCCACAGTAGTGAATGCGATAAGGACAGCCATAACCACGGTGTTCGGGGCTGTGAGGAGCAGGATAACCAGCATATTCAATGCAATAAAATCCGTGACGATAGCAGTATGGAACAGGATAAGGACGGCAATAACCACGCCTGTACAGGCAGCACGAAGTGTCGTGAACTCTGTGGTGAATGCCATAAAGAGCAAGTTCCATGCACTGAGCAGCATAAAGGGGACCGTCACCGGTATTTTCAACAGTGTGAAGAATGCGATAACACGACCCATACAGACTGCAAGGAGCACCGTATCAAGTGCGATCGATAAGATAAAGTCAGTCATAAACAACTGCAGGCCTAAACTGCACATAAGCGTTCCGGATATACATGTCAGCGGCGGTAAAGCACCGTGGGGTATCGGCGGAAAAGGCGTCAAGCCATCATTCAGTGTGACATGGCACAAAGCTGGCGCCGTATTCACGAGACCGACGATATTCGATACACCGCTGGGACTGCAGGGTGTAGGCGAAGCGGGTGCAGAAGCTGTCATGCCTATAACAGTACTGCAGGACTATATCAACAGGGCTTTCGAGAGGAATCTCAGTATCAATGCAGAAGGCGGAGGAGGTTCGGTGTATAACTTCTACGTGAACGACGCGATGATAAACAGCTCGGAAGAGATGCGCAGTGTGGCAAAGGATTTCATCGAAGAGATGGTAAGGCTCGGAGGGATGAACAGATGAGTACGTACAACAAAAAATTACCGAAGGTCTCTGATATATGCTTCATGACTTCGGGCAGGACCGGAAGGACGAGCACTCTCGTGATGCCATTCAACGGAGTGATCCCTTCCGGGAATGCATATATAGGCTGGAAGCAGAACAGCTATGCATATTCGTATCAGGCGCAGTATATGGTGACTGCGCGCATGACTCCGTCGAAACAGCTGCAGACCGGTTCAAAGACGACGAAGACAGGATGGAAGTACTTCAACTCCACCTGGAAGGGCGACGTGAACACGATGAATAAATGCGTAGCTCCTGATAAGAAACATAAGTTCTACCGTTATTATAACTTTGCGGGAACGTCTCTCATGACCAAGGGAAGCTATGACAAGATCACGATAACTGTCAGGGTGCGTTCTTTCAATAAGACGAAAAAACAGCACGGTCCCTGGACTACAAAGAGCCTGACGATAAAGTGCAGGCCTTCAGTGTCTGTATATAAGGCAGTGGCACTGGCTGATGGCGGTATACGTACATACATCAACACCAACGGATGGACTCGCGGGGATTCAAGAGCGATACTTAAAGACATCCGCTTTTCAAGCGGAGGAAGCAACTGCCTGACAGGAGAGACTATCAGCGATATAGACGGCATAGGTGGAGAGGAAGCGGCAGACTATCCGTACTTTGAACTTCCCGGTGAAGGGTTCACATCCGGAGGATTCAAGCAGAATATGACTGTTGTCTTCAAAAGCTGCAATTTCCGAACGGTGGACGGAGTGGACGTAAGCATGAACGGGACGCTCACTACCGAGAACATATCGGCAGCCATAGCAGAACCTGTGCTCTCAGTGACGAGAGATGAAAACAAAGGCGAGATATATCTGTCTGTATCCAAGGCTGCCGGTAGTACTGACGACTGGGACAGTGTATCAGCGTGGCTCTCCACGAATGTGCTGGGTGAAGCTAAACGTGTGAACTGCGCCAGCAGGGCGGGATCCGGAGACGAGGCAAGGACGTACATTTTCATGCCTCCGATGGATTGCGAAATGGATCTGACGATAGGTATATCGAACGACCTCGGAGGATATTTTCAGAAGACGTACAGCAAAGCGGATGTATCTAACCTTGCTGTGATCCCGTCAGGTGGCAGGATCATAGTGAACTATACTGATGGCACGGACACACAGCTGGGTAACGGTATGTTCTACGGATCTAAGAACGTCCAGGCCAACTACAGCATAGAGCACTCGACGGACGCTGAACGCAGATATGAAACGGAGATGCCCTTCGGCAGGAAACGTCCTGTGGCATTCCTTGGAGAAGGCATGGACCTGTCTATAAGCATCAAGGGCAACATAGATGCAACCAGCAGCGGAGAATTCGAGACTGTGCCGAACTCAGGATATGCGGACTGGATAAAGTTCCAGCAGCAACAGGGTGTAGTCCTTGTGAGACTGCCGGGCGGCAGGATGTATCAGGCACTCTGTACAAAGCTTACTCTTGATCAGGAAGATGAATTCGAAGAAGGCTACAACTTCTCGATGACTCTGAAGGAGGTGGAAGTATGACGGCAGATGTCAATAAATTCTGGACAACTTCGGGCAGGGTGGATGATTTCGAATATGAAATGATATCCACAAACGACTTCAGCAGGCGGATAGGACATCTGACAGGCGTGACGTCCGGAAAGCTCACATTCGGGTACGATACGGACCTGAAAGTGAGCGGGAGCCTGGAAGTATCTTCGACGAAGCTCATAGATGACTGTGTGATAAAGATCCACTATAAACCGAGACTGTCAGACGGGCAGACTAAGGATATAGTGCTAGGGACGTTCTTTGCATATGCCGACAAGATGAAGTTCGACAAGGGTAGGTATTCCGGAACGGTAGAACTCGTATCTGCGCTGGCCAGATATACGGACGATGTGCTCCAGGGTAACTTCACCATAGGGAAGAACAAGACGTACAAGAACGAGCTGAAACGTCTGCTGAAAAAAGAAGCGGCAGGCGGGAGGTATAAGTTCGGATCCAATGTTTCCGATAAAAAGAACAAGAGTGCGAAGACGTTCGAAAGAAACAAGTCTGTTATGGAGCCGATACAGGCCATAGCCGACGGACTGAGTGCGAGAGTGGATGTGGATACTTCCGGAGTGATGATCTTCGAGAAGTATTTTGCGCCATCCAAAAAGACATGTACGCTCAGACTTCCTTCGGGTCAGTACTCTGTGACGATGCCGGGAGTGGAGATAGAGACAGGAAAAGCCGAGATGCCTAACAGAGTAGTCTACTACTGTGACGTATCATGGAAACAGAGGGAATATGTAAAAGACAAGAAGGGCAATAAGGTCAAATATAAAAGCGGGAAGAACAAAGGCAAGTACAAGACCAAGAAGGTGAACAAGAAGAAATCTATCGCCGGGAAGGCTCAGGTCGTATCATCGAGCCCGGTGCATTACAGTAAAAAGGGCAGATGGGTGACGCAGATCTTCTCGTACAACAAAAAGCTCAGCTCCAAGAGCATCAACACCACGGCAAAGCTCAATGCGAAGTTCACCGAGATCAAGAAAGAAGCTCAGTCCAAGGCGGCGAAAAAGCTCTCTTCTCTAACGAGTGGAAAGAAAAAGTACGTCGTAGAGTGCTTTTACCTGCCGGTGACATGCGGGCAGGTGGTGGAGTTCGAATATATCGCATCCGGGATAAAGCTGCATGTGCAGGCTATGATCACGACGATAGAGCTGGATCTGAACGTTGGAGCGAAGATGAAACTGACACTGAGACATGTGAGGAACATATAAATGGACGATCTTACATTAGCGCAGAAATTATTAGGAAAAGAAAAGACAAAGGCCGACAGGTCGGAAGCGGAAAACGAAACCGGATCCTCGATATTCTACATGGTTGCAGTGACCTCGTCTCAGAACGGGGAAGTCGTGCTGAAAGACGAGATCGACTCGTCTGCGGACTGGGAGGAAGGAGACTACATAGAAGTAGAGGAAGACGGCGAATACGAAGAATATGAGTCTGAAGACGACGACATGGAAGACATAGACGACGGTGTGATCGATATGACTGACGGAGACGGTGTCGATATAGAGGAAGATGAAGCGGAAACAACTGCCTTTACGGTAAGCGAGTATCAGGCTGTATCCCGGGCGGCATATGCTGCGAATGATGTCGAACCGGAAGCATCAGAAGATCCGCTGCCGGACGGAAGTGAAACCGTGACCACGGAGATCGACGATGGTGACGCGGAAGATCTGCCGGATGTCGGTGAAGACACTGAGGACCCGATAGCGTCAGACACGGCAGGGATAACGGACCTGACAGATGATGCATATGACCTTGTAGACGACAACGAAGACGACGAGTCAGATGATATCGAAGGCGCCGAAGAATCAGACGGGTATACGATAGCTGAAACGATAGGCGCTGTGAATGAAGGTGACCGAGTGGCGGTCATGATACAGGACGGCAAAGTCATCGTGCTGGGAGTGGTCGGATCCGGTGATGAGCGGAAAGCTGAAGCGGAGATGAATGAACAGGCGGCAGAAGAAGCACTCGATGCAGCAGAAGCCGCCCAGTCAACAGCTGCTGAAGCCGCAGAGTCCGCATATCAGGCGAACACTTTAGCGGAAGCAGCGCAGTCATCAGCTGATCAGGCCAAGCAGTCTGCGGATGCAGCAAAGACCGCAGCGGACAATGCTCAGAGCGCCGTGGATGCAGTGGAGGCCGATGTGGCTTCACTGGAAACCTCGGTGGATAACGCGCAGAAAGCAGCGGATAATGCTCAGGCTGCTGCGGTCACAGCCAAGACAGCGGCGGACAATGCTCAGCAGTCAGCTGAAAATGCAGCTGCCGAAGCCGAGACGGCGAAAACGAATGCAGCTGCAGCAAAGACAAAAGCAGAAGAAGCAGCCGGAAGTGCAGCGTCTGCACAGGAGACTGCCGCTGATGCAGTGACCAAGGCGAATGCAGCGCAGACCACAGCCGACGCCGCAAGGTCAGAAGTAGCGCAGGCGAATGAGGAAATCGACGGGCTGTCGACGTCGCTGGAGACGACGAAGCAGACGCTCGAAGCTGATTACAGCAAGAAGACAGATCTCAGCACCGTACAGGCGAACCTGCAGGCTCAGATAACCGAGAATGCCGCTCAGATAGAGATCACACACACCAAGGTGGTCGAGGTGGATGAGACTGCCAATGACGCTAAAGAAAAGGCTGAAGCTGCAAGCACCGCGGCGGGAAAAGCTCAGACTGACGCCACGGCAGCCAAGACGGCAGCGGCAAATGCACAGACTGCGGCGGATAATGCGAAAACCGCAGCGGACAACGCACAGTCAGAAGCGGATGCCGCCAAGACCGCAGCGACGAATGCGAAGACTGTAGCTGATAAAGCTCAGGAGGATCTCGAAGCCGCCCAGGCTGATCTGGCCACAGTATCAGGCAGAGTGGACGCGACGGAAGAGGATATCGCCGCAGCCCAGGAGGCTGTGACGACCGCTCAGGCGGCCGCTGATAAAGCGAAACAGGACGCAGCCGCAGCCCAGACGAAAGCAGAGACAGCGCAGTCAGCTGCAGATGATGCAGCGACCAAGGCAACTGCTGCACAGACAAAGGCAGATGCAGCAAAGACCGCCGCAGATGATGCAGCCCTTGCAGCGTCTAACGCTCAGACCGACGCTACAGCGGCCAAGACGGCAGCAGCCAATGCACAGGAAGCCGCCGAGACTGCGCAGGCTACGGCAAACACTGCAAAGACTAACGCTGCTACTGCCCAGACAAAAGCCGATCAGGCCGCTACCGATGCTGCAGCAGCGCAGACCACAGCCGATGCAGCAAAGACCAAGGCCGAGACAGCGCAGGCCGATCTGACCAAAGCGAAAGAAAACCTTGAAGCTGTAAAAAGCCGGGTGGACGCAACGGAGGAAGACATAGCCGCCGCAGAGCAGGCAGTGCAGACAGCGCAGTCAAAGGCTGATGAAGCAGCAGCATCCGCGGCAGCAGCTCAAAGCACTGCAGATACTGCGAAAGCTGATGCAGCTACTGCCCAGACTGCGGCAGATAAAGCGAAAGCCGATGCAGCCAAAGCGCAGACCGCGGCAGACAATGCCAAAGCAGCAGCTGATGCAGCGCAGGCAGATGTCGACAGCCTGAAGACGAGAGTCACCAAAACAGAGACTGACATCAAGAAGAACGCCGATGCCATCGAACTGACGGCCACGAAGGAAGAAGTGACCGAAACGCTGGGAGGCTACTACACAAAGGAAGAGGCTGATGCAGCTGTCGAAGTAACGGCTAGCGGCATCAGACAGGAAGTCTCGAACACCTATGCGACAAAACAGGGCCTTGCTGATGCGAACACACAGATCGAGACAAACAAGTCCCAGATAGAGCAGACAGCCAAACAGCTCAAGCTCCTCATAAAATCCGGAGACACAGAGTCGAGCCTCGTGCTCACAGACAAGCTTATAGAGCTCGCCGCTGCCGGGATAAACCTGAAAGGCCTCGTCAGCTTCTCAGGACTGAACTCAGATGCTCAGAGCAAAATAACCAGCGCCCAGGAGACAGCCACCTCCGCCAAAGACGCAGCAAATAGTGCGAATGAGAAGGTGGATAATATGGAGATCGGCGGGAGGAATTTGTTGTTTAATAATAACTATTCGAAGCCGATTACTAACGAGTGGACTGAGTCGACTATCACTTCGTACTTTTTTCGAAGCGGAAGTGCGTGTATAGTAGAAGCGAACCAAGAGTATACATTCAGTATAATTGTCGAAAAAACTGATGAAAACGAGCAGAGACCGATACAGTTGGATATCGGCATAGGAAATATTGGACAATTCAACGCCGACGTGTATCGCCCTCTCATAGCCAATATACCAAACGGTATAAAAGTTTCGGCAACGTTTGAAATACCAGAAAGTAAAATTGCAGTATATCAATATTTTGCTTGGCGTATACGAATCACGGACTATGAACCAGGCGATTCTAATATGACGATCCGTTACAAAGAAGCCAAACTCGAAAAAGGCAACGTTGCTACCGACTGGACTCCAGCACCGGAGGATTCTATCGCTACAATTGACGTCGAATACTACCTCTCCACTTCCTCCACATCCCTCTCAGGTGGCTCATGGTCAACGACAGCACCGGCCTGGGTAGACGGCAAGTATATGTGGAGCAGGACAGTTAAGGCAGACGGAGCAGGAAACAAAACCTACTCACCAAGTCAAAATGGAGTCTGTATCGCAGGTGCTAAAGGTGCCACCGGTGCTAAGGGAGACAAAGGTGAACCTGGTACCGATGGAACCAATGGCACTAATGGAGCCGACGGCAGAGGCGTAGCATCTATTATAGAACAGTATTACAAATCGACCTCGGCCACAGCACTCTCAGATGGCTCATGGTCAGAAACGTATCCGGGCTGGACAGACGGCACATACATCTGGACAAGATCTGTGATCAACTACACTACTGGAAGCCCTACGATGACTGATCCAATCTGCGTGACCGGCAGTAAAGGCGCTACAGGAGAAAAAGGTGCCACAGGTCCACAAGGCGAAAAAGGAGATACTGGTGCCACAGGTCCACAGGGAGAAAAAGGCGACACAGGAGCCCCGGGCAAAGACGGCACGAACGGCAAGGATGGAACCAATGGAAAAGACGGTACCGACGGTCGCAGCGTCAAAAGCGTAGTCAGATACTACAAGCTGGCCACCACAAAGCCATCTACGCCGTCAACCAGCTGGACCACAACAGAGCCTGCTTTTGACGAGATGGAGGATACTACTTCAACGCTGTATTTTGCTGACCTGACGACATGGTCAGATAACTCGACACCGACATGGTCGGCCATCTCCGTATCATCCAGTTACGAAGCAGCAAAGACTGCCTATGAAAAAGCTTCAGCAGCAGCCACCAAGCTGGCGTCATGGTGTGCTGAGAGCAATCAGACGCTTATCGACGGAGCCAAGATATACACAGGCTCGATAACAGCAGAGAAGATAGCGGCTAAGGCAGTGACGGCGGAGAAGATATCCATAGACGATCTTAAAGCTTTACAAGCAAAGATAGGTGGATTCACTATCGGAGATACAAACCTGAGAAATGGCACGACATCTCTGGCAGGAGCAGACAACAGCGTCTACCTGGGACTTGATGGGATATCCTGCGGCAAGACGTTCAAAGTAGACAAGGCAGGGAATCTGAATGCTGCATCCGGAAAAATAGGAGGATTTACTATTGGAACGAACCACATAGCGAATGACGCGACCTCGCTGTCAGAGCTTGGTGCTGACGCTATATATATCGGACTTGATGGAATAGCCACATCCCAGACGCTGGAAATAACGGATCTGAGCGACGGAAGCAAGAGTTACACCAAATATATAGTTGATCTCGCCCTTGGTCAGTTGAGTTCAAGTCTTTATGAAAGATCAGCAGGAGAAAGCGCATACTCGCTTCTGTCAAAAGTATCACTCGATGACGGATATCTACACATAGCTAATGCGGAAGATGAAGACAGTGAAGAGTGCGCAGTTTTGCATCTGAGCTTGAACCAGCTGTCGTATAAGTCTGGCCAAGATCCGGGAGGTGCGTATTTTAATATGTCGGCGAACAACGGTTTCATGTTCAAGTCGCCGATATTGTTCGCTGAAGGGGATTCCGTCGGCACTACAGACTACCCATCTGGCAACCACACATTGAAGAACAACACGTCTGTCGGATTTGTAAATTCCGCAGGTACACGTGCAAGAGGGATAGCGCTGGGGTCTACTGATAACCTGCTGTTCGGCAAAGGAGATAGCGGGCTCACGAATAGCATGTATTTTTATGTAGGTGCGCAGGATACATTTGCAGTATACGGAGGAAGCAATACAGATGTAAGATTCCGCTCATTCAAATCGGGCGACAGCATGTATATACAAGCACCGGACATATATAACCGGACAACATCATCCGGTTCGAATGTTCGAGTGAATTCGAACGGCACGCTGTATCGGTACTCATCGTCCTCGATGAGATATAAACAGGACATAACGACGAAGCTCAGCGACGAACTGGATCCGGAAAGACTGTACGACCTGAAAGTATGGCAGTACAAATACAGAGAGGGCCACCTGGATAAGGATGATCAGCGCTACGGGCAGGACATCATCGGATTCATCGCGGAGGACGTAAAACAGAAGTATCCGATAGCTGTGAATTACAATGAAGACGGCCAGATAGAGAACTGGAACGTCGAGATGATAGTCCCGGCCATGCTGAAGCTGATCCAGGATCAGAAAAAAGAGATAGACGAACTGAAAGAGAGGTTGAACTGATGAAGATAAAAGAAAAGGTAGACCTGGTGCTGAACAGCATGTACAGGATCGAGACGAAAGGCGAAGCGACCATGATCATGGCAGAATGCATGAAAGTGCTGGCAGGCGTTTCACAGGAGCTTGCAAAGCAGGAAGAAAAGACAGCTGAGGACGACAAGTAGTCGTTCTTTTTATTTGGAAAGGAAGGTACATATGAAAACAAACGGTAAAGTAAAGGCAGTGATCAGATTACTTGTAATGGTAGTACTGGCAGTGAATGCAGCCCTGACAGTAGCAGGAAAGAATCCCATCCCATTTGACGAGACGACTTTCACGGAAGTTGCAACACAGGTTGCAGCTGGTCTGTCTGCGCTGTGGGCTTGGTGGAAGAACAACAACATGACAGAAGCAGCCTGCACAGCGCAGGGACTGCTGGATATCAACAAGGGCAAGACAATGAGCAACCTTGAAGAAGAGGACTTAGTATATGACGATGAAGAGGAGGAACTGTAATGAGCGAGACTTTCAGACAGTATGACAGCAGATGGGGCAGGTTATCATACCCTCCCGGCACACGTTCAACGATGGCTTCAGCCGGCTGCGGTCCGACAGCCTGCGCATCCATCATCGTGAATAATCCAAGCTATAAGAATATCACTCCAAGGACAACGAGAAAGTTCATGCTCAACGGCGGTTACGTTCCGGGCGGTGTCGGTACCATGTGGAGCGGTATTGATGCCTGCATGAAGCACTTCGGTTTCGAGGTGAAGCGCCACAATGACATGGACTCGTTCTTTAAGGAGATGGACAAGGGCAACAGACGTGCGATCATTCTGTTTGGTGCTGGCAGCCGTGGCGGTATCATGTGGACGAGCGGCGGTCATTATGTACCTGCCACAATGTACAAGAAGAAAAACGGCAAGCACTACCTGTACACCCGTGATCCGGGCGGCAGGAATAACGATGGTTGGCACTGCTATGAGACCCAGATGAAAGGCCTGATCAAGTGCATATGGACATGCCGTCTTAAGAAAGGATATTCCGGCACGTTCCCGACCATGCCAAAGCGTGGGTATTTCCGCAAAGGTGATACCGGAACTCAGGTCAAATACCTCCAGAAGCTTCTGAACTGGGCTGTAGGCACAAGCCTTAAGATAGACGGTGAGTACCAGGCAAAGACATTTGCAGCTGTGGAAAAGCTTGAAAAACAGTTCGGTTTCAAGGTCAATGGCAACTTCGGCAAAGACTGCCTGAAGAAGTGCAAGAAGCTGAAAAAGTAGGAGGGCAGGATGGAAGTTATAACCGGAATCATAATAGCAGCTGTCCCGTCCATCATATCCGGCATAGTTCTGAAGGTGGTCAGCGACAGCCAGAAGAAAGCAGAGGAACGTGAGAATGAACGTAACGAGCGTGAGATCCTCACTCTGAACTCCCTCAATGCGATTTTCTGCGTGACAAAGGAACTGACAGAGTGCGTGCTCAACGACAAGGAGCCGAACGGAGAGTTGCACCTCGCGTATGAGTATAAACAGAAAGCGAAGCACGATCTCGAAGACTACGAGAGAAGACGTGCAGCGAAGTAATGACGATCCCCCTGAGCACTTGGTGTGATGGGGGATTTTTAGGTATGATGGGCATGCCGTAAGCCTGTGGTGAAAGTCCACATAGTCTGAGTAAAATGTTTCCCACGTTTTTTCCCATTTTTGCGGGAAAAACGGGGTAAAACAGGGTATTACCATAACAAAAAACCAGCAACAAAAAACTCCTGCAACCGTTGAAATCACAGGAGTTTAAGCATGGAGCGGATGATGGGAATCGAACCCACAACTTCAGCTTGGGAAGCTGGCATTAAACGTGTGTTTTTCAATAGTCAGAGCAGGTGCTTCCCATTGGGTTTCCCACAGAGTCTATAAGTGACCTTGCTATCTCTATGCTTTCTGCTGATGCATGGGTGTAGATCTTGGCTGTTAAAGATATATCTGAGTGCCCCATGAGCCTGCTGGCTATGTTGATGGGTACGCCGGCTTTCTCCAGATCTGTGCAGTATGTGTGCCTGAGATTGTATAATACGAAATCATCAGCAAGAGGGAAGGGCGGTACGAGCTCATTCCTGTATACCTTGCATCCCATGCCTATATTCATGAGGCGACGTATGTTATCCCACATAGCTCTGCGACGAGCCTCTGTTATCGTATGGCCGTTTATTGTACACACATGGTCAAATGGACTGCCTTTATAATTACAAAGCTCAGAAAGAAAAATTTCGGGTACAGGGATACTCCTGAAACCGGCGTTTGATTTTGGCAGCTTGGAAGTTCCTTTTTTACTTAGAGATTTATTGATTTTCAATATTCCTGAATCGAGGTCTATGTCTTTCCATATCAGTGCAGCGGCTTCACTGGGACGCAGGCCGCAGTAAAGCATGAATTTACAGAAGAGGTTCCCTCTATGGGGATGAGGTGACCTAGCTATTTTATTTGTGTGACAAAAATCTTCAGTTATGTATCCGTCAAGCACCTGCAGCAGTACAGAACGCTCATGATCGGTTATACTGCGTCTGGTCCTGGTACCGGAGCCACGTGGCTTCACCAGAAGATCGGTATAATCCTGATGCGTGACACGGTTCTTATAAGCTTCTTTGAAAATCTGCATGGTTATGCGAAAGATCTTATCTACATATTCGCTGGAATACGCAGCGCATGAATTGAGAAACTGCTGGACATGTATGACCTTTATGGCACTGAAAGGCTTGTTGCCGATTTCAGGAACGATCTTCTTCAGTGCGATCGACTCTATGTTGTAGTACCAGTCTTCAGATACAGTCTCTTTTTTATAGGTTTCGAGCCACGTCATAACAAAATCACGTAGCCTGACACTTTCATCTACGGCACCATGATCTATCTGCTCGCGCTTTCTCTGAAGCTTCGCAAGCAGATCAGGCATAGAATCTGACTTTATATCGATCCTGACGTCATGATAAACCTCACGATGCCTGTACTTATACTTCTTACTGCCCATCATATCCTCCTGTTTCAGGGTATAAAAATACCCGGTTGAAATATCCGGGCTGAGATGGTACAATGAAAGTGCGAATTTCGGGTTGTACCATTACAGCTCAGAAGACATTACCCTCACTTCGGTGGGGGTTTTGTTTTGTAAAACTATATTTATTTTAATTTAATTCCTTTTCTTAAATCTTTCCAATTTGAAGGAAATCCCATATCTGATAGTATATCATCAACAGAAATAACATTGAGCTTGGAAGAGAGATTATTAATAGCGCCAGTCAGTTCTGCGTTGAATTTTTTATACTCATGCAATGACATCAAATGACGTAGCACGATGACAGCAGCAAATAAATCTCTTTTACCAAGGATATATTCGTTGCTTGCGCTCTTTGGTATTGATAAGAATGCATGAGCATTTGTATCTATCAAAGGTCTCCTTGTCCTTATACAATAAAGTCTGTTACCGTGAGCTGAGAAGTTCCTTACGATCGAAAGCAGGTGAAGAAAATTCTCAAGCACATCGTCACCGATCTTGAAGACACGTGATATCGACTGGCGGTCGTTGGTCTTCATAATGCTGTAAAGCCTGCTTATATTACCCAGTGTCAGAACGTTGTTCAGGACCCACATAGGAACATAACCGTAATTCTGCAGATAGTGCCTGATGCATGGATCGCTGCTGTTTTTTGATATAGCCTGATTGAGATCTGCAATGACACCGGAAATTTCCTTTGCAGCTTCACGCTTGGATGTATTGAAGTTTTTGTATAAAAGGTAATTGTCGTGCCCATAGTTTGAAGATATGGTGTACGATATAAGTGTTTTTACATTCATTTCTACGCGCAGTATGTATCGCAAGAATATTTCTCGCAGACTTCTGTCAAAAACATAGAGTGCATAAAGTTCAGATATCCTGGTTCCGGGTAGAAATGTTTCTGTTGATGCAGTGGCATCCAGAAAAGGCGTCTTGTAACCATTTATAAGTTTATAATAACCAATGCGCTGAATTAATTTCTTCGCATTCTGACGTTCATTCTTATCGAGTAAATCCATACCTCGGCTTTCTAAAATAGATATCTGCTCGTCGTATGTTTTAAAAACTTTATCGCCCATATTACAACCTTTCTTAAAAAAAAGACCCAGGGCCCGAAGGACACCTGAGTACGTTCCAAATTATTATATGTGCAAATACCAAAAATATTTACAACGTACTCTATACTATCATGAATATTTAGGTTTGTCAATGCCTTTTCATTCCGATAAATGAAATGCATTGTTGTCCATAGTGTATTCCTTTCCAAAAACAAAATACTCGCCATGTTACGCATATTACTAAATAGTAACAGAGGCTCGGCGAGTTCCGTTAACTATACTATATGCTTTATGATTTAAAAAATCAACAAGTTTATGAAAATTTTATTTCCGCTGTTGCCCTATTTTACCCCGAATGCTTGTTCATGTGAGTAAGATAGTTATTTTTGGGTACAATGAAAGTGCGAATTTCGGGTTGTACCATTACAGCTCATGACCCCTGTGAAAGCGGGTGTCTTTTTTATTAAATGTTAATCATCCAGATGTTCAATGGCATAATCAGCCTGCTTCTGTGTAAATTTTTCCCCATAATCAGATGTAAGCTGATCTCGTATGGCTTCCGGCGACATATCCATTTCTTGGTATTGCTTCGCCATTTCAAGTGCATTTTTATTATAGTCTGCTTTCAAGTTATCCACTGCGTACTGAGCGGCTTCCTCAGAGAACTTTTCTCCATACTCAGAAGTCAGCTGATTATATATGCCGGCTTTGGACATGTGCATGGTCTCTGAATACGTTTCGGCTGCTCTCAAAGCAGACTTGTACTCTCTTGGGACATCGCTTTTTGTCTCTTCTTTTGTTTTATCTTTTGTTTCTTCTTGAGTGGTAGGTGTACTCTGGGATGAGCTGGAGCTGTCATTGGATGCATCATCCTCCGATCCGCAGGCACCGATACCGATGAATAAAATAACTAATATAACGATTGCAATGATGATCTTCTTCTTCATTTTGTTTTCTCCCTCATTGATAAATATTACTAAAAACTGTACGATAACTAAAAGAATCACTCATGTTTTGAATGCACACATCTTCATAACTCCTCCTTCTGGTGTGAATAAAAATAAAATTTATGGCATCAAAGTATAAAAATACTCGATGGTCTAAGTTTAATGACACTATATTATAATTATACTCGCGCCCGGAAAGGGGAGAGAGTATGATCATAATATATACATACATAAACGATTCGTCTATCTACGGAATATATGATAAATCAACACATACGTTATATCTATCAGAAAATCCGGAAGCAGTAGCGGGAATCATCTATATAAGATGATCTGTGACAGGGCGCGCTTAAATCGCTTTCTTGCCGGCTGCCCTGCTTTTTATTTCTTCAAGTGCTGCATCAACATCAGGGATCCTGTTTCCGGCATGGTCGATAGATGCCGGTGCATCTGGCGACGGTGAAGCGGCAGCCCGTTTATATTTATCTGATGAAGAAAGGTCGTCTATGTAATCGTTGACCTTCTCCTGTCCGGCTTCATTCAGAGCACGGTATTTGTCGATCAGCATCGCTTCAGTTTCGGTATATGCGGGCTTGCCAGCGGATGGCTTATCAGTCCGATCCTCGATGAGATCGGAACGCTTAATGTTGAATATAGAGCACATTTTATCAATTTTATCCATTCTTGGCAGTTTAATACCCTTGCACCAATTAGATGTTGTTGCAGTCGTCACGCCCATATGCTTTGCTAAGTCAACTTGGTTCATATTATTTATCTCTAAATAGTATCTAAGATTTTTTGCAACAGCAGAATTTATTTTTGCTTCAAATTCTTTATCAAACATGTAAAATCTCCTTCTTACTGTATAGTACGACATTGATTAACAAAAAGCAAGAATAAAATAAAAAAATATTAACTTTTAGTATTGACATTAACTTAAAGTTAATATATAATAAAATCATCAAGAGGAAAGGAGAAAACGATATGAGCAAGAAAAATGAAAAGCTATCCAAAAAGGATATAGCAGAAATCATTATACAGAGCGCCACAGCAATCGCTGCTCTGATAGCTGCTTTAAAATCCTAAAAGGATAGCCAACCAAGCAAGGTGGGGCGAAAGCCCCTCAGCCTTGCAAAGTATTCTACCATATCGTAAAATATAAATCAATCATAATTGATAAGGAGGAAATCATGAGAAAGACAAGAAACTGGCTGACATTCATGATGTGCGTAAGTCTTGTGATCGCTGTATCTTTTGACTGGAATATATTCTGCAAAGTTGAGGTGGCAGTCAATGCACTGGCATTGCTAGCATGCATAGCGGTGGAACTGCACAGGAGGAAGTAAATATAGTGGGGTGCCAGTGTCAATAATTACAATCATAGTCGTAATGTAGTTTAAAAAGTTGTAATCAATGTAGCTGACCTATCGGCTTGACGGGGAAAATCCAAGGAGGTGAGACGAATGGCAGAGATCCAGATATCTCTTGCAGCAGCAAAAGTAAATGCAGGAATGACACAGGAAGACGTTGCAAGGAAAATGCATGTATCGAAACAGACTATAGTTAACTGGGAAAAAGGCAAGATAATTCCAGGTGTGCCACAGATGGAAATGATGTCTCGGATGTACAATATTCCGCAGGACAATATTTTTTTGCCACATGAATTAACTTAAAGTTAGCATTTTTATGTTACGCTTGTAACATAAAAATGCGGACCTGCCCTTGACAGCTCC
>ERZ808278.295-NODE-295-length-37340-cov-5.321523_pt1 | contig 37340 bp, 31 predicted proteins | sample MGYA00521239_ERZ808278 | MGnify/ENA primary metagenome ERZ808278 (study PRJEB31516, sample SAMN03275600) | gut metagenome | biome: mammalia-associated habitat; material: feces | host: Papio cynocephalus | place: Kenya | collected 2012-07-17 ... | reverse complement strand
CAAAATATTTCAAAAATTGCTACTGCCTTAGGTGTTAGTATTGATTCATTATTTAGCTTCCAACACAAAGTGGAAAGAGAAAACTTAAAAGAAGAAATTAAAAAATATTTGAATCATGCAGATAAAAATAAATTAGAATTAGTTCTAAAATTATTAAAAGCCGTATTTGACTAGACAAAACTCGACTAAATCTACACGACTCTTCTACATATAAAATCTAATATTATTTGTATTTGAAAAACTTCTCTTAATAAACTTCACAAAGGATTTAGAAACTTCAAGAAGTGCTATCTCTCGTATTTTAGACCCTGAAAATACAGCCATAACTTTAAACACAATAGATAAAGTTGCAAAATATTTGGGTAAACGTATTATTTTGTCTTTTGTTTAAATATTTAAAATCTATTTTTATTATCTTTAATAATCAATTCTTTCGATTTTAAAAATTACAGGTCGTGTTCCGTCAGAGCAACATGTTATCATTGTGTTTTCGTTTTTCATCCAGCCTTTCATGATAGATCCACCTTGTAATCCTGTGTAAATATATCTTGAAATAGCATCCCATGCTTCTGAGCAATGTGGCATTTTTGCTCCACCTGCAATTTTATTTTCATCATAATCTGTTTTTACAAGTGTATTAAAACCCATGTGCCAAAAATCATCTTTCCCATCTTCTCTCTCAAAAACAAATTCATCGCCTACGTTATAACAAGGACACATACCAGAATTTGGGTCTACACAATATTCTTGTTGTAATTCTGGGTACAATTTTTTATCTATTACTGTTACTTTAACTTTATGTTTCATTTCTTTTATCCTTTTTAAATATTTACATAAATCTATTATATACCGCAAAAACTTTAACTATAGCATCTACTAAAATATCTTTATATAACCTTAATACATGTTCTGTTACAAGTTTAGTAATTTTGCAAAAAATATTGTATAATAATTATTGGATTATTTGTGTAGTAGATAATAATTAATATATAAGGGGAAAATTATGACAGCAACATTAGAAAAAAAGAAAGTATACCCTACTACTGAATTTGTTGGTGGTAAATGGCAACAAGAAATTAATGTTAGGGATTTTATTCAAAGAAACTATACACCTTATGATGGGGATTCAAGCTTTTTAGCAGACGCAACAGATGCTACTAAAAAATTATGGCAAGAATGTTGTGATTTATTAAAACAAGAGCGTGACAACGGTGGTGTACTTGATATGGATACAAAAATCGTATCAACAATTACATCTCACGGTGCAGGATACATTGACAAAAACCTTGAAACTATCGTAGGTTTACAAACAGATGCACCTCTAAAACGTTCTATGCAACCATTTGGTGGTATCAGAATGGCAGAGGGAGCTTGCAAATCTTACGGTTACCAAGTTGATCCTGAAGTTTCTGAAATTTTTACAAAATACAGAAAAACTCACAACCAAGGTGTATTCGACGTATACACTCCAGAAATGAAAGCTGCAAGACATGCTGCAATTATTACTGGGCTTCCTGATGCTTATGGCAGAGGTAGAATCATTGGTGATTACAGAAGAATTGCTCTTTACGGTATCAACAGACTTATTGAAGACAAACAAGAACAATTCAAATCTCTAGAGGGCGAAATGCGTCCAGAACGTATTCAACTAAGAGAAGAAATTACTGAACAAATCAGAGCCTTAGGCGAAATGATTGAACTTGGTAAAATCTATGGTTTTGATATTTCTCAACCTGCTCGTAACGCTAAAGAAGCTATTCAATGGTTATACTTTGGTTATCTTTCAGCTGTAAAAGAACAAAACGGTGCAGCAATGAGTATCGGTAGAACATCAACTTTCTTAGATATTTATATCGAAAGAGATTTGAAAGAGGGCGTTATAACAGAAGCTGAAGCACAAGAAATGGTAGACCATTTCATCATGAAACTTCGTCTTGTAAAATTTGCAAGAACTCCTGAATACAACGAATTATTCTCAGGCGACCCAACTTGGGTAACTGAATCAATTGGTGGTGTTGGTATTGATGGAAGACCTTTAGTTACTAAAAACTCATTCCGTTACCTACACACACTAGAAAACTTAGGTACAGCTCCTGAACCAAACTTAACTGTTTTATGGTCAAAGAGATTACCTCACAACTTTAAACAATATTGTGCACACATCTCAATTACAACCTCATCAATTCAATACGAAAACGATGATTTAATGAGAGTTACACACGGTGATGATTATGCAATCGCATGTTGCGTATCATCAATGGTAGTTGGTAAAGAAATGCAATTCTTCGGAGCTCGTGCAAATTTAGCTAAATGTTTGTTATACGCAATCAATGGCGGTATTGATGAAAGATTAAAAGTCCAAGTTGGTCCAAAATATCGTCCAATAACATCTGAATACTTAAATTATGACGAGGTTATGGACAGATACAACGATATGATGGAATGGCTTGCTGGTTTATACGTAAATACATTAAACGTAATTCACTATATGCACGATAAATACTGCTACGAAAGAGCACAAATGGCTTTACACGATAGAGATGTAAAACGTTACTTTGCAACAGGTATTGCAGGTTTATCGGTTGTAGCTGACTCTTTATCAGCAATCAAATACGCAAAAGTTAAACCATTAAGAGATGAAGACGGTATCGTAGTTGATTATGAAATTGAGGGCGATTTCCCTAAATATGGCAACAATGACGATAGAGTTGACCAAATAGCAGTTGATTTAGTTAAAAACTTTATGTCAAAAATTAGAAAACATTACACATATAGAGATTCAATTCCTACAATGTCAATTCTAACAATTACTTCAAACGTTGTTTACGGTAAGAAAACAGGTAACACACCTGACGGAAGAAAAGCTGGTATTCCTCTAGCTCCAGGGGCAAACCCAATGCACGGAAGAGATTCAAACGGTGCTGTTGCATCACTTGCTTCTGTTGCAAAACTTCCATTCAATGATGCTCAAGATGGTATTTCAAATACTTTCTCAATTATTCCAAACGCTCTTGGTAAGGATGAAATCTTTATGGGAGATTTGAACATTTGTCTTGATGGCGGATGCTGTGAAACTAACTTAAATTAATAATTTGAAAGGAAAATAAATTATGACAACAATGCAAGAAGAAAACTTAATAAATTTATTAGACGGCTACGTTGAAAAAGGCGGACACCACTTAAACGTAAACGTTTTCAATAGAGAAACATTGCTTGATGCTCAAGCACATCCTGAAAAATACCCTCAATTAACAGTAAGAGTTTCAGGGTACGCAGTAAATTTCATCAAATTGACAAAAGAACAACAAGATGATGTAATTTCAAGAACATTCCATAACGCAATGTAATTAAATTATGTAAGGCGTGAGGCTAAAAACCTCACGCCTTTTTTCAAATAAGGTAAAAAGATGACAGAACAAATATATGGCAATATACATTCATTAGAATCTTGTGGAACAGTTGATGGTCCAGGGATAAGATTTGTTGTGTTTACACAAGGTTGTCCTTTGCGTTGTGAGTATTGTCATAATCCTGATAGTTGGACTACAGAAGAAAATAAAAAAATGACTTCTGATGAAATCCTTGAAAAATATGAGGGAGTGAAAGAATTTTTGCACAAGGGCGGACTTACTGTAACAGGTGGCGAACCTTTAATGCAAATTGATTTTGTGACTGATTTATTTAAAAAAGCAAAAGAAAAAAATATTCATACAGCACTTGATACCTCAGGAATTTTGTTTAACAGAAAAAATACATCAAAAATTGATGAACTCTTAAAATATACAGATCTTGTAATGCTTGATATTAAACATATTGATAACAAAGAGCATAAAAAATTAACAGGGCATTCAAACGTTAATATTCTTGATTTTGCAAAATACTTATCAGAAAGGAATATATCTGTATGGATAAGACATGTTGTTGTTCCTGAAATAACAAATGATGAAAAATATTTAACTCAATTAGGCAAATTTTTAGCAACACTAAAAAACATAAAAGCCTTGGACGTACTACCATATCACGATATGGCAATACCAAAATACGAAAATCTTGGAATTGAATACCCATTAAAAGGGATTCCGCCGTTAACAAAAGAAGAGGCTATAAAAGCTAGAGATATAATTTTAAAATCAATGAAAGAAGCTTTGAAAAAATAACTATCTTCCAAGCTTTCCTACAACTTTTCTATAAATTTCTCTAACCTTGTCTTTATGACCCTCTAGTACAAGAGAACCCTCTCCATCAGGAGTTTTTACGACAAATTCTATACAATATAATTCTTTTTGGCAAACTCCACCAATTACACCACCTAGAATAAATCCTATCGCACCAAAAGCTATTCCGCCAACTAAAGAGGTTGCAAACCCTTTGACATAAGAAGTTCTAAATTCTGGTTCTGTATAAATTTTGATATTATCAATTTCAGAATATTCTAAATTTAATAAATGTCTTTTGCCGTCTTTGAAAAACAAAACTTCTTCACCATTAAAATCAACATATATATTTTTTAAATCGTTATCAAACTTTAGACCCTCAACGTATTCTAGTTTTATCATAATTTTCTCCGCATTTAACTTTCGACATGTTTATTATAAATTTAACCCCTGACAAAAATGGACGTATAAAAATCAAGGTAAAAAAAAAGACTCTATCAACTAGAGTCGGGATGAAAATCATATTGTGATTAGTTTATATTTGTATTGTAAAATATAGCCTAGTCAAAAACGGACGTAGGGGTAAAATAAAAAATAAAGCCTTATCAAAAGATAAGGCTCTCGGTTTCATTCTATTTAAGAAAAATCCGGAGGAGTTTGTTGTAAAAGTCTTTGTAAGGTTGGTATCTCATTGGTAAATCTAACCAAAGTTTTTTATCCAACGTACTTTTTCTATGTGAAAAAGTTTCAAAACCATATTTGCCGTGATACGCACCCATTCCACTTTCACCAAAACCGCCGAATGGCATTTCTGGAGTAGCCAAATGCACAACCACATCATTAATACAGCCACCGCCATAACGACAATGTTCTGTTATTTGTTTAATATTATTTTTGTTTGTTGAAAAAACATACAACGCTAACGGATGAGGATGATTTTCAACTGTTTCTATTACCTCGTTAATTGTTTTGAAAGTCAAAATTGGTAATACTGGTCCAAAAATTTCTTCTTTCATAACAGCATCATTCCAAGTAATATTATCTAAAACAGTAGGCTCAATTTTTAATGTTTCAGAATTTGTTTTTCCGCCAATAATTGTTTTATCAAAATCAATCAAATTTCTTACACGGTTAAAATGTTTTTCATTAATTATTTTTCCGTAGTTTTTATTTTCTAATGGGTTTTCACCAAATTGATTCTTAATTTCTTTTTTTATAGCTTTTAAAAGTTCAGGTTTTATATTTTCTTCACAAAGAATATAATCAGGTGCAACGCAAGTTTGCCCACAATTTAAAAACTTACCAAAAACAATTCTTTTTGCAGTTAATGAAATATTTGCAGTTTTATCAATTATGCAAGGACTTTTTCCACCAAGTTCTAAGGCAACTGGAGTCAAATGTTCTGATGCTGAACGCAAAACCTCTTTACCAACAGATTGACTACCTGTAAAGAAAATATAATCATACTTATAAGATAAAAGTTGTTTATTTTCTTCACGTCCACCTTTTACAACCGCAACATATTCTTCTGGAAAGACTTCACGTATAATTTTTGAAACAACCTCGCTTGTCATCGGAGAATATGCACTTGGCTTTAAAATAACTGTATTACCTGCAGAAATAGCATCCACAAGAGGTTCTATTGTTAGTAAAAATGGATAATTCCAAGGACTCATTATTAAAACATTTCCTCTAGGAACAAGTTTTACAATGCTTTTAGAGTGAAAGTTTGTAATTGGAGTTGGCACAAATTTTTCTTTAGCAAATTTCTTGACATTTTTTATCATATAAGAAATTTCATCCAAGGATAAACCCACTTCGCACATATAGGCTTCAGTTTCGCTTTTGCCTAAATCTCTGTGCAACGCTTCAAAAATAGCAAGTTCATTATTTTTTATAGCTTTTTTAAGTTTTTTTAGATATTCAATTCTAAATTTTATATCTAAAGTTTTACCTGATTTAAAAAACTCTTTTTGTTTTTCTAAAATATTATGCATGTATCAATTCACCTTTCTGAGTTTGAGATGTTTCCTTTTCTTCTAATACATCATAGAAAAATTGTTCAAGTTCATCAACACCCATTAGGACAGGAACAGGATATACCGGATTACTTTCTTTATCCGCCATATATGCAAGTTCTCTAATATCTTCCTTTTGAACCTCAGGTAATTTTGTACTAATTCCTAAATAACTGTTCAAATCTCTAATCGCTTGAATAAATATTTCTGAAGCCTTATCGTTAGGAGTATTTTCACTAACAAGACCAGCCGACAAAGCTAATTCTTTTAGTTTTTTATGAATTTTACTGCCATAAGCATCTAACACATACGGAATAAGTACCGCATTTGCAAGTCCGTGATGAGTATTATATTTACCTCCAAGAGAATGTGCTACGGCATGACAATATCCAACATAAGATACTGTAAAAGCACATCCAGCAAGGTAAGATGCCCACATCATGTTTTCTCTAGCTTTCATATTATTACCATCATCATAAGCATATTTAAGGTTTTCAAAAACTAATCTTGTAGCTTCAAGAGCCTGATGACGAGTTTTAGAAGTTGTAGAATTACCAATATAAGCCTCTACTGCGTGAACTAAAACATCGACCCCACTATAAGCGGTTATGTTTTTAGGTAAAGTTCTTGTTGTTTCAGGGTCTAAAACTGCGTATTTAGGGATTAGCGGAAAATCACTTATCATATATTTTCTTTTTGTAAGTGAATCTGTTATCAACGTTGCAACCGTAGTTTCTGTACCTGTTCCAGCTGTTGTTGGGATAGCAAACAACAAAGGTATTTTTTTGAAGACTTTTAAAATACCAGCCATATCAATAATACGACGTTTAGGATTTGCAATACGAGCACCTGTTGCCTTGGCACAATCGATAGCAGAACCGCCACCAAACCCAATAAGGGCTTGGCAGTTATTAGTTAGATATAAATCCTTTGCATCTTCAACGTTTTCTACAGTCGGATTTGAAACTACACCATCAAAAACAGTAACTTCAATACCGTTTTCTGCCAATAAATTTTCTAAATTTTGTGTTAAACCAATTTTTCTAACACCTCTATCAGTCACTAACAATAAACGACTAATTTTTTTATTTTTTAAAACTGATGGAATATCATCAAATCTTTTTAAAATAACAGGATTATAATAAGGAAGGAAGGGGATACTTGCCTTAAAACAAAACTGAAAAATTCTACAATAAACCTTTTTCAAAATATTCATAACTCACCTCATCTCGCTTTGAGGGTTAGTTTTTTAAGGGTAATATTGCTCTTAGAAATAACTAACTCTTGTTCTAGTATTGAATACTAGCAAAACTAGAAATGAATATCAATAGTTTTTCTAAAATTTTAAATTTTGTGAAGAAATAAAATGTATTAAATAGACGTAAAAGCTTGTTGTAAAAGAGAAAGCAGAAGAAGAATATTTATAATATAATTAAGAAATGGAAAATATTTTTTATTACAAATCACCTATCAGAATTTTTGAAATTACCGTTGAAAACGGAAAAATTAATCATATAAAAATAGTTAAGGAAGAAAAAGAAACTTCTAACGATATTGATAAAAGAATTAAAGCTCAGTTGGATGAATATTTTGCCGGTAAAAGAAAATCTTTTGATTTAGAAATAAATCCTATTGGAACTGAATTTCAGAAAAAGGTTTGGAAAGAATTGCAAAAAATACCTTACGGTAAAACAAAATCTTATCAAGAAATAGCAGAGGCAATAGGTAATCCAAAAGCCCAAAGAGCGGTGGGTTCAGCTTGTAACAAAAATTCTATTTTACTTATTATTCCGTGTCATAGAGTTATTGCAAAGTCCGGAGCTTTGACAGGTTTTGAATATGGATTGAAAGCAAAAGAGTATTTGCTAAAACTCGAAAAATCTTTATAGGTTTAATTTTATGTTTCTTGTAAAATAGATAATGATAATTTTATAGGAGAAGAGCATGGAATATATAAATTTAATAATATCAGCTGTAATCAACTTTATACAGCACGTAATTACTCTACTTGGACCTTGGGGGATAAGCTTGCTTATGGCAATCGAATCTTGTAATATTCCTCTACCAAGTGAAGCAATTTTACCATTTGCCGGCTACATCGTAAGTAAAGGCGAAATGAATTTTCACGTTGCGGCTTTTGCTGGTGCATTTGGTTGTGTACTTGGTTCTATTCCATCATATTATCTTGGATATTTTGGCGGAAGATCTTTTGTGGAAAAATATGGTAAATACTTCTTGGTTTCACATAAAGATTTACAAGAAGCAGACGAATGGGTTGATAAATATGGTGACTGGGCATTCTTCTTCTGCAGAATGTTACCTGTAGTAAGAACATTTATCTCTCTTCCAGCTGGTATTTTGAGAGCAAGAAAAAGAATTTTCTTCACTCTAACTTTCTTAGGTTCTCTTGTTTGGAGTTATTTGCTTGTATACGTTGGTGTAAAAATGGGCGAAAATATGGAAGCTTTCAAACATATTTGGCACAAATTTGACGTTGCTATCGTTGTAATCTTTGGTATCTTAGGTGTTTTATATGTATACAAACACTTTAAACATTTAAAAGAGTCATAAAATAATTTTTAATAAATTTAAATTTAAAGAGGGCGAAACTTAAAACAGCTTCGCCCTTCTTTTACTCGTACTAATTAGTATTTGATATAGCTTATACCAAGGCTTAATAGCGAAATTATGATTGAGCCGAAGAATGCACTCCAAAAACCATTTATATTAAATCCTGGAACTAAATATGCTGTAAACAACAATAACAAAGCATTAATAACCAACGCTAAGATACCGAAAGTCACAACATTAAAAGGTAATGTAATCCAGTTTAATACAGGTTTAATAGAAACATTAATCATACCAATCACAACTGCAGCAACCATGGCAGACGGAATACTGCTAACTGTAATTCCTGGGAGAATCCATGCCGTAAACAAAACAATTAGTGTCAAAATTAACCATTGAATTAGAAGATAAAGCATTTTTAACATCCTTTTTACTACCATTTTTAGTATAAATTTAATATTTACAAAAAACATTAGAATAAAGTCCAAGCTTAACATTAGCCATATTTACCATTTTATTTATTGTTACATTTTTGTAAAAAATACACTTATTACTAGCAATTAATATTTTCAGGGTGTTTAATAAAAATATAAAAGTGTAGGAAGGTAAGATTATGAAAGTAAATCCAATTCAAGCAACAATGCCATTTAGAGGCATGACTCAAGTTAAGAACAAACCAGAAAACAAAATTGCAAACGCTAAAGTTCAAACAGCACCTGCAATTAAAGCTAAACCAAGCTTAGAGTTAATTCAAGTAATGAGTGGCGTTAAACCAATGTCAATTGCAAAACCAACGCCTGTTGCTCACAATAATACACAAGCAGCTCAAGCAATTAAAGATGCCGGTGTAATGGGTTTATCAAAAACAGATTATAAAAACGTTAAAAAAGTTCTTGCGAAAGGCGACGAACAAACAAGTAACGTTATGATGCAATTGCAAATGATTAAGAGCGGAGATATTGAAGCATCTACAGTTAGCCACTATTGGGAAACTGGTAAGATGAATGATAACCTAGCCAAAGACTTAGATATGATTTATGAAGCTCGTAAAGCTGGTAAAAATCCAATTGACGTATACGTTCCTGAAGTAAAATCTCAAAAAGAGGGTACTAAAAATGTAAAAGTTGGTGATGTATTCAAAGTTGCAGACCAAGACAAAATTTATGTAAAAACAAACGAAAAAGAATCTAAACAATTAGATATGGACAAAGATATGTTTGTTAAATTGTTCCCACCTGCAAAAAGATTTACAACTCAACAACAAAAAATTGGTGATTGCTACCTTGTTTCAACATTGAATACAGTTATGCAAAACCCAAAAGCTAGAGTAGCTATCTATGATGCATTCCACCAAGAAGGAAAAGACGTAAAAGTTAAATTCCAAAATGGTTATGGCGAATACAAATACGAAAACGCTGAACTTCCAAAAGATAGAGTTCAAAAATATTCTCTTAAAGGTTCAACTGGTATCAGAATTTTAGAGGATGCTTATGGTTTAGATTCTGTAAACAAAGCTGATGTAAAATTCAGAGAAATTATGGCTGACAAAATTGCAGCTAAAAAAGAAGAAGTTAAAAACGCTAAAGGTGAAGCTAAAGTTCAAGCTAAAAAATCTTTAGAGGGTCATGAAAAAAGATTAAACGATTATATTGAGGCTAAAAAAGATCCAAGCAGAACAATCGTTGTATCTCGTGGTGACAACTACTACAACATCTACTACAAAGAAGATGAAAATGGTTTAATGTTTACAGACTTAAAAAACAATCCTGATAACAAGGATGACAAATTCGAAAGTCCAGCAGATTTTTACAGAGGTTCTTTAGGTGGTTACAACTTCGAAGTTATGGAAAGAATGGGCTTCGGTGGCTTCAGACAATATAACTTGGATTTAGAAGAACCAACTGTTAACAAAATGATTAAGAAAGAAAACTTTAATGATAACTACATCATGACAGGTGGTACAAGAGCTGGCGGAAGCAGAGTTGAAAACCCAGTAGCTGAAAAAGCTGGTATCTACGGTTTCCACGCATACACTATTGAACCTCACAAGGATGAAAAAGGTGATTTAAAAATGAGATGCACAAATCCTTGGAACACATCTTTTGATGCGGATGTACCATACAAAGATTTTTTAAAATACTACGACTCAGTTTCTATCGTTGATGTAAATTCTTACGGTAAAAAATTGCCATTAGAAAAACAACCATACAAATACGATAAAGACGGTGCTGTAGTTGGCGACAACAAAAATGACGGCGAAGTTATTTGGTACAGAAATGGTAAAAAACCAGTTAAAGTACCTGATAAATTCAAAAAACAAGCTTAATTTAATAGCGATAAGATTAAAAAGAGGTAATTAAAAAATTACCTCTTTTCTTTTATTATTTATTGAATAAAATATTGCTATGAAAAGACGTTCAACAGGTATAATAAATGCAATCATAGGTTCTTCAAGTTATGGGACAAACCCATTATTTGCACTACCTTTATTTGCTCATGGAATAGGTGTAAATTCTGTTTTGTTCTATAGATACTGTTTAGCAACATTAATTTATGGAGCTTATATCAGATTTGTAAAACATTTATCTTTCAAAATAACTTTTAACCAGGGAATTGCTCTATTTATTTTAGCAATATTATTTTCGTTATCGTCTTTAACCTTATTTACGGCGTTTAATTACATTCCATCAGGTATTGCTTGTACAATTTTATTTGTATATCCAATTATGGTAGCAGTAATTTCAACAGTATTTTTTAAAGAAAAACTAACTTTCATTACCGTTAGTGCAATCGCATTAACTCTAAGCGGAATAATATTTTTAAACAATAATGGTGATGCAAATATTAATTTAAAAGGTCTTGTATACGTTTTAGTTTCAGCACTTATGTATGCTTTGTATATGGTTGGAATAAAAAATATAAAATCAATTCGACATATAAAAAAACCTGTACTAACCTTTTATGTAATGTTTTTTGGCTTGTCCGTATATATTTATAATCTAAATTTTTGCACAGAATTACAAATGCTAAATACACCAATATTATGGGCATTTGCTTTTGGTCTAGCTATAATTCCAACAATTATTTCACTAGAGGCAACAACTATTGCTATAAAACTTGTAGGTCCAACAATTACAGCAATATTTGGAGCGTTAGAACCTCTAACTGCAATTACATTTGGCTTAATTTTCTTCCACGAAATTTTTACGTTAAAAATTGCAGTCGGAATTATTTTAATTCTAACTGGTGTAACTCTTATTGTTTTAAAAGGTGGCAAAAAATCTAATTCTAACTAATCTTTCTTAGTTACTCTTGTGTAACCAAACACTTCCATTTCGTTTATAAATTGACTATAAGATTTTGTGAAAGGTTCATTAGGTTTATAAGGGTCTAAAATAACAACCTCTTTTATTTTGCCCTTATCGTTTTTAATAACACCTTTAACTGAAACAGCATGGCTTATGTCACCAGTTGAATCTGGACTATTGTCTTTTGAAATATATGTTGTAGAAAATCCATTATTATTTTCTGGATTTTCTGCCATTGCCATTAAAACCATTTCAACTTGTTGATCGTAGTTTTTGTGATTTTTAGTAAATTCTCTTCCTTTTACACCTGTCATAAGGTATTGTAATGAGTCTTCACCAGCCAAACTGTTACCTTTGATAGTTCCATTATTTAAGCCAGTTTCTTTAAAGTGTTTTTCTGTTGCTAATTCATACAACAAAGCATCCGCATCACCGTTTGAATAATAGCTATCCTTTTGAGCTTTTTCAAATTCTTTTTGAGAAATTTTTATATCTTTATTTACACCCTTAAAATGTACGGTGAAACTTCCATCATCTTCTTTTGTAATTGCATTTTTAAAAGCTTCTTTACCCCATTCAGTTTGTGCCATAGAATTCATTTGCGACAACAACCAACAGTCACCTGCCGTACGTCCTTGAGCTCCACCTTGAATAACACCGTCTGGAGTATTTTTAATTCGTTCTTTTTCAGCTTTTTCTTCAGCCTTTTTAGCTTGTTTTTCTTCTTTTGTTAATTTTACTGACTTTTTATCTTCTATTAAATTATTTCCGAAAATACTTGTATCTTCAGCTTTTTGTTGAGTGTAAGTTGTTTGATTATTTTGTTGAGAAAGACCTAATTTTGAGATTGAAATATCATTAAACATTAATTTTTCCTTATTTGTATTTATTTTTATAAACAACTCTAAATATTAAAATTGTTATTTTAAAGCCAAAATATAACAATAGTTTACAATAATCCATGTTAAAATTTAAGTGTTAAAGGAAAATATTTTATGAAAAAATTTATTATATTTGTATTCGTATTTATTTTTACTAGTCTTTCGACTAGTGCTAAAACTTTAAAAGGTAAAGTTATTGGAGAAATTTCAACATATTACCCAAAAGAAACGATAAAAATTGAGGTTACAAAATCAGTAACAATAAAAAGCACAGAATTTAAAAAGGGTTATGTTGTAGCAGGAACAATGACTGACGTAAAAAGTCCTGATAAAGGTCAAAAAGAAGCCAGTTTTGTATTTACAATCACAGATTATAACGATTTAGAGGGTGTTAACCATAAAATTACAGAAGAATTAAAAACAACATATAGACCAAAATCATTTTTAGATGCAGGATTTTTAAAAGATGCCGACCTGTCTTTTGCACCAAATATGCCTCTTCAAATGGATAACAGTCTTAACAACTCATCATCACAACCTTACAATGTAAATATCAAACCTATGTCTATTGCAAATAGCCTTTTACCAGAAGAATATAGAGCTGATACAGCCGATATTAAAACAGATTATAGAGCTGCACTACCAAGTGATAAAGAAGATATTTTGCTTTTAGATGGGGATAGAATAAAATTTGATTTTCCTGAAAAATAGTAGGATTGACGACGCCTGAAAGCAGAGTTATAATGAATATAGATTTTAAGGAGCTGAAAATATGTCAGATATAAGTTCAACATCATCAATATCATCACAAGATATGTTATCTGAATTGCAAAGTAGCAATAACTCTACTCGTACAAAATCTGAATTTGAAATTTTAAACGAACTTAAAAGTAATGCATCGTCAAAAACAAAAACAGCTCAACAAATTGCAGAAGAATATGGCATAACTTTAGTTAAAGCACAAGCTATTCTTGAAAAACTAAATGACGATTCCTCAAATGATAGTTTGCCTGTTAACACAGATAATACAGCTCAAACTGTTGATGTAAATTCTGCTCTTTCTCAACCATATTCATACACAGTAGAAGATGTTTCTAATATGGAAAACTCTACTATGTCTTATCAAGTTTAGTTATAAATATGCTTTTATAGATTTTTCTATCCAGTATTCAAATTCTGTTTTTGGATACAATTTTTCGTATTCTTTTATCTTCAAATACATATCAACTCCATCTGACACATCGTGCCATAAATCGGCAAATAGGTAGTCAAAAGTATAGTTTTTCATTTCTTTTTCTAAAAATTCAAAAGCATCCATTTTGATTATTTTTATTTTATTACTATTTTCAAATTGAGGAAGAAGATATTTTGAGAATAAGTTTATAATTGTTTCGTTGCTATCCACAACATAAACCTCTTCTACTTCTAACTTATTTGAAACCATATATTGAAAATATCCTAAACCTAATCCGAAAGTTAAAACCCTGCCATGAGCTTTTTCAATAGGCATTTTCATAGTTTCAATCTCATTTGGAGTAACAGTCATCCAAATTCTATCATTTTCTAAAATTGCAGGATAGCGAAAATCTTCTTCAAAAAAGCCAATTTGAGGATACATTCTACCCTCATTATCAACTTCAATATCGTTATATACAAAACCCTCATAAGGTTTGTAAAAATCATATTTTAATTCAATATTACCTAATTTAATTTTAGGATTTCTAACCTTTTTAAAATAAGGATTTTCTTTGTATTCAGAAACCTTTAACTTTTTAACCATTTTAGGAAAATACTGATTAAAAATATCTTTATCGAGATTTTTATCTAAAATATCAAGTCCAGCACCATTTGCTAAAATGATAGAAAAAGCTTGTTCTACACTCACGCTATCAGAAACTATTTCTTCAATATCAGACTTTGAAATGTAATCAGAGTAATTATTCAAATAATTACTCATCAAGGAAAAAATTCTAAAATTATCATCTTCAATTTGTTTATTTGCCATTTTTATCATTATCCAAATTCATAGAAATCTTGAAAATATTTCTACCATGAGCGTATTCGTATTCAACATTATCCATAGAGTTTTTAACCATGTGAATACCAAGACCACCAATTGGTCTATCTTCAACACTCAACGTAATATCAGGTTCAGGATGTGTTAATGGATTAAAGTGTTTACCTGAATCGATAAATACAACTTCAATAGCATTATCATCGTAAGAAATACTAATTTCTACGTTACCAACTTCATCGTCAGGATATGCGTAGTTTGAAATATTTGCAAAAATTTCTTCTGCAGAAACAAGTATTCTTGAACGTTTAGACTCATCCAGACCAAGAGTATCGCAAATATGTTCAACCCTATGTAATAATTCATTCAAGGATGTAACTGATGCCGGAAGTTTGAAGTTTTTAACACCAAAGTATTCTATTGCCAACATAGTAATATCATCAGGTTGTTCATTTAAAGCATCCTTTGTATATTCATTAATATCTTCACCAATATTATTTAATAAATCAAAAATTGATTTATCTTTATTTTTATTCAAACATTCTTTTAAATTATTATCTCCAAACATTTCACCATCGGCATTTGTAGATTCGGTAATACCATCTGTATATAAGAAGATTTTTTCATTCGCTTGTAAATGAATTTCTTCTTCTTCATATTTAATGTTTGGAAGTCCACCAACGACAAAATTTTGTTTGCAATTAATCATTTCAAAAGAGCCGTCAACTCTTTTTATGTAAGGATGATTATGTCCCGCATTTACAAATTTTACTCTACCCGTAGATAATTCCATAACACAAAGGAATATTGTTACAAACAAACCTTGGTCATTATCCTGACAAAGCTCAGTATTAACTTTATCAAACAATTCAGGAAGTGGTATATCTGTTTTTGCAAAGTTTTTGATAATTGTTTTTGCTTTCATCATAAATAAAGCTGCTGGAATACCTTTACCAGAAACATCTGCAATTAAAAAAGCTAATTTATCTTCATTAATAAGATAAAAATCATAAAAATCACCGCCAACTCTTTTTGCAGCATCCATAGTTGCATAAATATCAAACTCTTTATGATACGGAAAAGCTGGAAAACGATTTGGCATTGTTGTTGTTTGGATAGCTTTTGCAACCTTTAATTCAAACTCTGCTTGTTTTCTTTCTTTTTCATAACCATCAAGAGTATGAATGTATTTTTTAATATCTTCAACAGCTCTATTCAAAGTATCTGACAAAATAGCAAACTCAAATGGTTTTCGCAAATCAGAAACAATATCAAGATTTCCACGACCAATTTTCTTTGCAATATCTACAAGATAGTCAATTGGTTTGTTAATGTTTCTTTCCAAAAAAGTATAGAAAATAACATAAACACCAATATACAAACTTAATAAGAATAAAATAATCATTGCGATTTTTATTCTTAAAATTTTAAACAATTCAGAAGTCGGAACATTTACGATTAAAACCATTCCATTTTCAAAGTTTTTGATAAAAGTAATGTATTTACGGTGATTATAAACAATCTCTGTTTTTTGCTCTAAATCCTTGTTATACCAAGAAATTTTGTCTAAAGATTTTCCTATCAAATCTTCATTTTCTACATTAGAATCCTGATAATACAAAATGAAATCATCTTTTTTATCTGCAAAAAGAATAATAGAATTTTTTGGAGTTTTGCGAGATTGTAATTTATTAACTATTGATTCTAAATCCCAATCGATAGTTGCAATACCAATAACATTTCCTTTGTCATCATAAATAGCTTTACCAATAGTTGTCATTAATCTATCAGTAAGATTTGAATCGATATACGGTACAACCCAAGCTACATCGTCTTTTTCTGATACATTCTTCAAAATAGATTTGTACCAATTTTCGTATTGGTAATCATAATTTAAAGACTCTAACTTTGTGTTTGAATATAAGTTTCCATTTTTATAAAAAACACCCAAATGAGAAACTAAAGGATTAATTTTGTACGGTTCAAACCAAATACCGCCAGAATAAACTTCATCCTTTTTCAAAATTGATTTATTATTTTTAAAAACAGATTCAACATAAGAATTTAATCTTTCACTATCACCTTTATACTCAGCATAAACGCTTCCCCCAGAAGCAAGTTCTGAAACTATAACTTTTAAGTCATAAATAACTGTATCAATATTATAGGTAAATTTATCAACTCTTAAGTCGTAAGCTTCTATCTTAACTTGTTTACCGTTTTCATACGCAGATAACGCTACTGCAAAAGTTACAATAGACAAGATAGATAAAAGTAATGAGATTATAAAAATTATTTTAGATTTAAGAGTTTTAAACATTTTCGATAGTAAGTATTTTGCTAAAACCTGTCATGTTAAATACATCCATAACAGATGCGTTAGGATTAAGAACTTTCATAGTTCCTTGAGATGCCATTCTTTTTTGAAGTTCTAATATTGCTCTCAAGCCTAAACTTGAAATATATTCAACATTTGAAAAATCAAGAATTAAATTTTCAATATTATCTAATGCATCATTAACTTGTTCACCAAATTCCATAGCGGTATTAGTATCAATTCTTCCATCAATGCTAATTATTACTGATGTGCCTTTTTTAGTCTTTGTAAGGTTCATTAAATCATACTCCATTCAGGATTTGCTTTTTACTTATTATAACATATTGCAAATATTAAAACAACCTTAAGAAAGTGTTCGCATGATGAAACTTTATTGTATAATTAGCTTGATAAAAAGGTAGTAAATAGGGAGAAGAAAAATGATTAACGAAAAAATGGAAAAAGCATTTAATGACCAAATCAACAAAGAATTATACTCAGAATACTTGTATTTAGCTATGAAAGCAAAATTTGCAGAAATGAACTTGCAAGGTTTTGTAACTTGGTTTGATGTTCAAGTACAAGAAGAACACGCTCATGCTATGGGTATGTATGATTACTTGAACGAAAGAGGCGGAAATATTGAATTATTAGCAATCGACAAACCTGAAATCAAAGGTTCAACTCCATTAGAAATCTTTGAACAAGTTCTTGAACACGAAGAATACGTAACTTCAAGAATTAACGCTTTAATGGACGTAGCAGAAGAAGTTAAAGATAGAGCGGCATTATCTTTCTTAGACTGGTACTTGAAAGAACAAGTTGAAGAAGAATCAAATGTTGGTGGTGTTCTAGCTACATTAAAATTAATCGGAGAAGATAAAAAAGCTCTATTACTATTAGACAAAGACCTAGGTGCAAGAACTTTCGTTGCCCCAGTAATTGGCTAGACTTGAACTTTGTAAAAAAATAAGATATAATGAAGGTAACAAGTGGCTATTAGCAAAAGCTAATATTTTACACCACATTGGTTTCGATTATGAAACTAGCGCTACGACTCCAATCATAAGCGCTAGTTTCTGTTTGTTAAACAGAAGTGCTATTATATAAAATATAACGGCTAGCGTTCTGATATTTGTCATAGACATCACCCCTTTCTTGTTGCCAGTTGCATCTAATAAAGAATGAATGGTGTCCACTTGTTACCTATAACCATTATAAAAAGCAAAAGAACTAAAATACATACAATAAATATAGGATATTTGAAAATTATTTTCTAATATTTTCTACTGCAACATTAATTGCATCTTTCTCATCTTTAAACAATGAACTTTCACCAATTTGATCAGTAATCGTATGCATTTCAACTATTTTGTTATGAACATTTTCATTTGTTATAACTAGCAATAATTTTATGTGTTGAGATTGCAATCTTACAATAATATCTTCAAGTGCAAATATTGCAGACATATCAAGTTCAATGTTTGAGTTATAAGTTAAGATTATATATTTTGTTTCTAACAATTCGTCAAAGTGAGAAACTATTTGACTTATTGAACCAAAGAAGAATTGTCCATCCAAGTGTAAAATTCTAATTTTGTAATGTGATTGTTGCTCAACGCTAATTTCATAATCTGAATATATTTCTGAATCTTGTTTTTCTTTGATAGCAGTATTATCAGCACTACGTTTTGCAAAAAGAAGAGAAGATAATACAATACCAACACCAATTGCAAAAATAAGGTTATAAAATACTGTCAAGAATAAAACTATCAAAAGGACTGTCAAATCGTCTTTTGGTGCAAATTTCAAGATTTTTAAAACCTTAAAATCAATAATATCCATACCAATTTTTATTAAAATAGCTGCCAAAACACAAATTGGAATTTGCACAATAAACCAACTAAATTTTAGCAAGATAATCAATAAAAATAGTGAACTTATAATACCAGTAAGGTTTGTTTTCGCATCGTTTTTAACGGCTGCAACACTTCTCATAGTAGCAGCAGAACCAGCCATTGAGCCAGTAAGTGAGCAAACCAAATTACCTAAACCGTGTACAAAAATAAACTTTTTAAAATTAGATTTTTGTTTTGTTAAAGAATCAATAATAACACCTGTCAAAAGACTTTCACTTGTAGTAACAAAAGCTAAAGTCAAGGCAAGTGGAAAATATTTGGAGATTAAATCAATAGAAAAACTTGGGATTTGCAACTGAGGGAAAGCAACACTCATTGTTGAAATTTTATCAACATTCCACCCTAAATAATAAGTAACAACTGTCATTAAAACCAATATTAAAAGTTGTGCAGGAATTATTCTTGAAATAGCTTTTGGAGTAAAAAATAATAGCAATAAAGTACTTATACCCAAAATTGCAGAGTGAAGATTAATAGAATTAAACAGTTGCGGAAGATTTATAAGAGCTTGAATTGTTGAAGAACTTGTTATACCGCCAAGTAAAACTGGAGTTTGTAAAATTATAATAATCAATCCAATACCACTTAAAAAGCCTGAAATCACAGGATATGGAACATATTTGATAAGTTTTGGTGCAGAGGTTAAAGAAATTAAAATCTGCAAAATAGATGCCATAACCAAAATTAAAATAACATCAGAGATTTTACCAGAAGTAAAAGCAAAAGCAGATGCCAAAATAATTGCAATAGGAGCAGTTGGACCAGACACAACAGGATGTTTACATCCAATAAGCCCAACTATAAAGGATAAAATTATTGCACCCCAAATGCCTGCAGAAGCTCCAAAACCTGAAGCCACACCAAATGCTAAAGCTTGAGGTAATGCAATAATACCAGCAATTATAGCTCCAAACGTATCACCTTTTACAAAACTAAGTTTTTTTAATATGTTTTCCATAATTTCTCCACAAATTGTTAAGTAAAATATTACCATGAGGCAATTTTCTTTTCTATAAATTGTTTATATACATGTGTAGTTAGGTATTGACAAAATGTTAGTCTTACCTTACAATCTTGTTAGTCACAACTAACAAAGTGTAGGTAAATATGTGTAACGCTGTATCAGAAGCAGTATCTCTATATAATGACGGTAGAGAAGTCTTAAAGGGAAATATGACAAAAATCCCAGAGGCTTTAATTGAAACTACCCGAATTTTAAAAGCAGTCAAACCTGTTTCTGACAAATATAATCCAAAACAAGATTCTTACGTAAAAAAAGCATGGGATTTTGCTGACAGAAATAGCGATAACATTGAACTTGTCATGGGATTAGTAAATTTAAGAAAAGATAAAGACAAGGTTAGAAATGGTTCATCATTTTTAGCCGGTTTTGCTGTTTCTAAAGGTTTAGAAAAGTGTATGGAATCAGAAAAGGGCGAAAAGATTTTAGGCAAAATCTCAGAAGCCGTTCCAAAAGGAATTTCAAAAGTTTTCAAACTTAATAGCGAAAAAGCAAAAAAAGTTGTAGATGTTTCAAAAATGCTAATTTCAGGTGTGCTATATCAAGTTGCGTCTGATAAGGTAGGTGAAATTGCCTCTGGTTTTACAGAAAAAGCGATTGACAATTTAAGAAAGAGCAAAAAACTAATTTAAAAGAGAACATATAAGAGAAAGAGGGTATTACTATGAAGATAGCTATTTTCGGTGCAGGTCATGGTGGACTTGCTATGTCTGCTGATTTAAAATTAACTGGTCACGAAGTAAAATTATCAGCCGTAGAAGAACATTCTTTAAACTTAAAACTTTTAAAAGCTGTTGGATATATTACAGTAAATGGTGTAACAACATTAAAAAAAGGACCTGTTACAACCTCTTCAGACTTTGTTTGTGACAGTATTAGAGAGGCAATAGAATTTGCAGAAATCATTTTTGTTAATGTTCCAGCCTTTGCACAAGATTATTATAACGAATGTATTTGTAAATATGGTATAAAAGGTCAACTTGTAGTTTATCCTTGCGGTGGATTTTCAGCCCTTAACTTTTATAACTATTTAAAAGAACATAATAGAGAAAAAGATTTTATAGTAGGTGAAACTGCCTCTTTTATTTACACAACCAAAATAACAGCCCCTGCAACTGTTTTAATAAAAAGTATAAAAGATAGCGTTCTATTTTCTTCTACAAGTGAAGAAAACACAAAAAAAGCTTTATCAATTTTGAATAAAATTTATCCACAATTCAAACCGGCAGAGAATGTATGGCAAACAAGTTTTAACAACCCAAGCTCTGTATTACATACAATAACAACTTTATTAAATACTAGCAGAATTGAACAATTTGGTTCATACAAAAATTCTCATTTTGATATAACACCATCAGTTGCAAGAGTTATGGAAAAAGTGGATGAAGAGAGAATTGAAGTAGCAAAACATTTTTATAGCAACCCAATGACAGTAACAGAAATTATGAATTCTTTGTACAGTCTTAATTATGATAACGTTTATGACGTAATTATGGGAATAAAAGCATATAACGTTCAACATTCTCCAGCAAATATGCAACACAGATATATTTCAGAAGATATTCCTTATAGCTTAGTCCCAATCGCAACCCTGGGTAAAAAATTGGGACTAAAGACTACAAATATGGATTCAATAATTAATCTTGCTTGCATGTGTAACGATATTGACTATTGGAAAGAGGGTAGAAACGCAGATAAAATAGGATTTAGAGAAGAAAGATTAGCTAAGGAAGTTGCATAAATGACAAATATTATAAACGACAAAAACAAATATTTACTTTTGATGTATACAATTTCGATAGCATCTTTTATGGTAAATCTTGATACATACATCGTAAATGTATCCTTACCAACTATTGCAGAGAGCTTTAAAACTGATACTAGCAATATTTCGTGGGTAGTTTTGTCTTACAACTTAATGGTTGTATCACTACTTCTAATTTTTGGTAAACTCGGTGACAAAATTGGTTTAAAGAAAATGTTCACCTTTGGATTTTTAGTTTTTACCGTTAGTTCAATTTTATGTGGGATTTCAAATTCTTTATTAATGCTAATTTTTGCAAGATTTCTTCAAGGTATTGGTGCAAGTATACTTTATGCACTACCGCAAGCAATGATTACCAAATACATACCTCAAGAAAAAAGAGGAATGGCATTTGGAATTTTAGCCTCATCAGCGGCACTTGGCATAACTCTAGGTGCACCAGTAGGTGGATTAATAACAGGAGCTTTAAATTGGCGATGGATATTTTTTATAAACATGCCAGTCGGAATCTTTGCAATATTTCACCTTTTAAAGATATTACCAAAAGATTTTTATAACTACACAAGCAAAAAACCTTTTGATTATATCGGTGCAGTTTTTAGCTTTTTCTCAGCATTATTTTTAACTTTTTATATCAATAAATTACATACAATGCCAATTACTTCAAAGATTATGGCAACAGTTCTAGTTCTTGCAATTGTATTTACTACCTTGTTTTGGATTAGAATGAAGAATTACAAATTTGCACTATTAGATATAAATGTTTTTAAAAATTTATCTTTCGATTTTGCAAATATAGCAATGTTTTTACTTTCAGCTTTTCTTGCTGGAACAAACTTTTTAATGCCATTCTATTTATATGAAATAAAGAAATTAACAGTTACTCAAGTAGGTTTTGTATTTATTTTATATTCAATCAGTTACCTGATTACAAGCTTAATTTCAGGAAAACTATCTTCAAAAATTGAACCGTATAAATTATGTATTTTTTCAATGCTAGTTTCTACGTTGAATATAATATTTTTCATATACAACTCAACTTCTGAAAGTCTTTTAACTACAGAATTATTCTTAATAGTTTGTGGTATAAGTTTTTCATTCTTCATTACATCAAATAACAACCTTGTTATGTCTATGGCAAAAACTTCTAACGCAGGAATGATAGCAGGTATACATAGAATGACAGGCAGATTAGGAATGTTATTTGGCGTTGTTGGATTTGAAGCTGTATTTTCAATATTTTCACACAATAGTCTTTTAGCCTTTCAAATTTCATACGTATTTGGAGCAATAATATGCATTTTAGCTCTAATTTGTTCTATTCCATTTTCTAAAACCTAAACTTGACTTTAAAATTTTGGCTTTGTAAAATAGTCCTTAAAGGACTTTATAATGGAAGAACACAAAATTAGTGCAAGTCTTGAGGACTATATAGAAGCTATTCATCAAATTTCAAAAGATAAACAAGTCGTCAAAGCTATTGATTTATCAAAAAGACTTGATGTAAAACGTTCTTCTGTTGCAGAAGCTATTAAAAATTTAACAAAAAGAGAACTCGTTACTTACGAAAACAACGAACTTAAATTAACAGATAAAGGCTTGGAAATAGCAAAAGAAGTTATCAATAGACATACGACATTATACAATTTCTTTGCGAAAGTATTAAATGTTGAACCTGAAGAGGCACAAATAAATGCTTGCCGTGTTGAACACGTTATAACAGAAAATGCTTTTAAAAATTTAACGACTTTTGTAAATAAAAATATTAAAGAATAAATTTCATAAACAAAATACAACCTAGTCAAATGACTAGGTTGTATTTTTTAAAACATTATAAGTAATTGTGTTAGGTTATAGACCGAATTGATTTCTGTAGAAACTATTTGAAGCTATTGCGTTAGCGATTGTATTATTGCTTGGAGTAGATAATCTGTAATTATCAGCTAATTTCATTTCTCTTTGAACTAATTTGTCATTTGAATTAGAAACTCTATCTGCAACCTTCAACCAAGTTTGAACTTCTGTTGTTGTAGCTCTAACTTCTTCTTCAAGAGTAGCTTTTGGTAAAACGTGAACGCTTTCGTGAGCGATTAAACAAGCTATAGCTTCTTTTGGAGAATTTTTGAATTTTTCATTTATCAAAATGTAATTTTCACCGTTTTCATCAGTTGATGCAACTGCATAATGATTAGAATAAGAATAATCAATACTTGATAAATCATAGAACATAATTTTCATTTTGTTTTGATTTAATCTAGCGAAAACGTCATTAGAACCAATGTTTTCTAAAACTTCCAAAGCTGCTTTAACTTTGTAGTCATTAGAATATTTAGAAAAATCAGCGGCTTGAGCTTGACTAACTCCTAAACACAATATGAACATTAATACTAATAATACTTTTTTCATTAATTTACGATACCCTGTCATCCTAATCTTTATAGTTGTTTATTCGGCAGAGCATTTTTCAAACTTGAGTAAATTTAGCCAATTGTAAACAAAGTGTTACAAAACAAAAAAAAGACTTAGAGAAAACTCTAAGTCTTTTTTGATATAAATTATGTTTTTATAATCTTTCTTTTGGTTTCAACAATATTCTATCAATATCAGTATTAACTGAGAAGTAAAAACGTTGGTCGTGTTCGCCATAATACTTATGACCAAGAGGTAAACCCCAACCAAGTTGAACGTAAATATCTTTTGTAATATTGATGTTTGTACCAACCCCTACACTATGTATAAAGTTTGTTGGATAGCCATAAAGTTGTTTATGTTCTCTAACATAACCCCAATCATAAAATACAGCTAATTTAACATTATCTGACCAATGTTTTATTTTTTCAGGTAAAATCTTTTCTAATCCTGGAATAGGAGTTCTCACTTCTAAAGACCCAGCAACACCATAATCACCTAACAATTCACTAGGTTGATAACCCCTAACTGAATATGTACCACCTAAGAACATTTGTTCTGCTGAATATAGAGCTTGTGGAGAATATTGCCCATTAATTCTAAAAATTGCTAAACATTTTTTAGGTAATCTTTGAACCCTTGCTAAGCTCGCTACAACTTTATAAAAAGAACTTCTTTGAGCACCTTGAATATTTGGACTTGCACCTAAACCATTTGTACCCAAATCAACGCCTACGTTTGCAATTGTTCTACCTTGAGAATCGTCGAACATACTGTTAACACCAGCTCTTAAAACTCTTAATCTATAATCTGATAAATTTTCTCTAAACAAATTACTTTTTGATTTTGAATTAATTGCATCAAATGATACGAAAGCAGCAATATCTTGAGTTGCGGTATTTTTAAGAGGTTGAATAATTTTTATAGAATAAGTTTCAGCCTCACCCTTGATACCTAAACTTTGGTATGGTCCACCTAATCTAACATTTGAAAATGAATAATCAAAACCTAATCTTGTACCATATTTACCAATAGGAATTTGATAACCAGCAAGAGCACCATTTGAACGTTCTGATAAAATTGCACCACCGTAAAGTCTATCACCAAAACCTAAGAAATTTTCAAAACCCAAAACACTTGTAAATCTTTGACGCCCAGTATAATTACGACCGTAATCATCCCAAGCAAGATTTAAACTTATTGGAAATCTGTCTTGTACGTGCAATTTAATTTCTGTATCGTGATCTTCGTTTTTTGTAAGAGATGCAGCCGCTTTCATATAAGCTGTATCATTAATGTTTTTCATCGCACCTTGCAAATCTCTTGCGTTAAAAACATTTCCCTCTCTAAGTCCTGGAGCATACATAGCGACATTTTTAAAGAACCAGTCACGTTCCCATTTGTTGCCCTCAACATCTTTAGAAACGACTTTGCTTTCTTTAATTACGATAACAACTGTTCCATCTTCAATTTCTTGAGCTGGTAAATATGCGTAAGAAGTAAGATAACCTTTTCTTTGGTAATAACGGCTAACTTTTACAGTTAAATCCATAACATCTTCAAGGTAAATATCTTTTCCAATAAGGTCTTCAGCCAATTTTTCTAACTTAGCACTAGAAACCTTTGTATTACCTCTAAAATAAACTTTATTTAATCTAAATTGGGGATTATGAATTAAGTTGGGATCTTGTTGAATATTTTTTTCATCTTGTTGTTTTTGTTGTTTGTCCAAAATATCTTTTAAACGAGTTTCATCCTCAATCGGTTGGATGATTTTTTCCTCAATAAACGAATCCTTTAATTGAAGTTTATTCTCTCTATTTATAACCGCAGGGTCAGATGGTCTTAGCATTGGGTCTGCCTTAGCCGAAGCAAACGACATAGCTAATAACGCACACAATAACCCATTTACGGCAAATTTCAATTTCATCTTCGCTATTCCTCTCCGAAGAAAAGTCTAGCATAAATAGTATTAAATTTTTATATCAATGTTAAAAATTGTAAATATGACAATTTTTAAAAGCAATAAAAAAAATTTTAGACTTTTTATAATTTTGTAGTATAGTAAATATATAAACAGATTTGGAATATTATATCAAATTTTATATATACATTTAATGTTGAACAACAAGAAGATTAAGGAATAGTGATTTATGAGAAAAAAAGGAATTAAAACCCATAAAGCCGTTGCTTTGTTAATATTAGCTCTTGCGGCTGTAGACTTTACAACACCAGTTTTAGCAATGGATACAGTTACATCAGGTAAAGTTTTAGATCAAGTAAACGGTAAATACGGTGCAGACTTACGTGATGTAACAGGTGCAACTGTTAGAACTGATTATTCTAACGCATATATTGAAAATAACCAAACAAATAGTATTTTGAATTGGGATAGATTAAATACAGCTCCAAAACAAAGCTTAAATTATATTATGAAGGATGGTCAAACATCATTAAATAATGTGGTTGGCGTTGGTCTTTCACAATTTGCTGGTGCTATTAATGCAGAAAAGGGTAGAGTTATCATTTCTAACCCAAATGGTATCCTTTTCGAAAACGGTTCTTACGTTAACGCTAATGCCTTAACTTTAACAACTCACAAGGCAACTATTGATGCAAACAACCAATTACACTTGTACGGTGGAAATAACAATGCATCAATTATTTTTGAGGGTGGCAATTATGCAACTAGCAAAGTAAGATTAAATATTGCTAACGATTTAAATATCGTGTCAAACAACATTGATATTAATAATGCAGTAATTATGGCGAAAGATACAAGACTTGTAACAGCTGATGGTGTTACATTCTTTGCTATCAATGACACTAACAAATCTTCAAACTTCAACTCTGCAATTAATAAAAATAATTATATTGATAATGGAAATATCAACATCAATAACTCAACATTCGCTATTAAAGATAAAACAACAGGTAAAATTTCTATTCTGTCAAGAGGCGATGTTTCAATAAAAAATACTGAATTAGATGGCAAAACAGCTATCGACGCTATGGATAGAAATGTTATTAAAAATAGTAAAACAGAAGTAATTGCGTCAAATTCGACATCAGAAGAAATCTTTGATTATGACAACATTTCAAATTGGGCAAATTTCTGGGATAGAGTAAAATGTTTCTTTACTGGTGGTATTCCTCACAGAGTAGCTAATGGTGAAGTTTTTGCTAAAACTGAAACAACTACAACTACAACAAGAAACACTCACGATTTATTAGCTGGTAGAGGTAACGTAACATTATCAAACGTTAAAGCTTATGATGATGTTGATGTAAAAGGTTCTAATATCAATATTTCAAATTCAACATTTAACAATGCTTTAAATTTAACTTCAGAAGGTACAAAATTAACTTCTTATGTAAGAGAAGATGTTAAAACTGATGTAATTACAAGAGAAGCAGACCAATTTATCGTTGACGAAAGAAGTTGGGCTGGGGTTGCAACAAAAGGTCACTTCAACGTAGACGAAGTAACTCCAACAACATCAACTTCAACAGTACTTGGTGAAGCTATTGTAACTGCTACAACAACTAACGCTGGTTCAATCACATTAGATAAAGTTACAACTTCAAACACAGTTAAAGCATCAGGTAACACTATTGCAATGTACAATTCAACAGTTGATAACTTTGACTTTAATGCTAACAATGTAAAAGTTCAAAATGTAATTGCAACAGGTAACAAGGTTTCTGAAATCAAAGCTACAAACAAAGCTGACGTAAGAAACAGCCAATTCAAAACAATTAGAGCTGCAGCTGCTGATATTACATTCACAGATACAGATTTAGTTGATGGTAACTTACAAGCTACAAACAATGTTAAATTCAATAGAACAGATTCTCGTAAATCATATTCAGTTAAAAACTCAACAGTTTCAGCAAAAAATATTGAAGCAAATGATATGAACATTTCAGATTCATTAATGGTAGCTGACAATAATATTTCTGCTAACAACTCAAACGTTTCAAATACTGAAATGAACGTAGCTAATAATATTTATGCTCAAAATGCAAATATTGAAAACTCTGATTTAATTGCATCAAACGACATTATCGTTTCAGGTTCAAAAATTGCAAAATCTAGAGTTAACGCAACTAAGGACGTAAAATTACAAGATACAACTTTAAATAATACTAAAGTTACTGGTAGAAAAGGTTTCTTAAGAAATGCTACTTTAGAAAATGGTTCAGATGTAACAGTAGATTATGTAACTAATAATTCATCCGCAGAAAACGAAACAGTTGAAAATTTAGTAATTAAAAATTCAAGACTTAAATCAAATAAAAATAATATCAACTTAAAAGATACATTAATCGAAAACGGTTCTTTAGAAACAGCAAACGGTAAAGACGTAAACATCGATACAAAAAAAGACGTTAAACTTGCTGGAGCAAATATCGGAGGTAACCTAAATATCACAAGAGCTGGAAACGTAGTTATTTCAAACTCTAAAGAAACAGGTAACCAATACATTCCAAGCTTAGCAACAAAAGATTCCGTAACAGATTATGACAACACAAAATACAATGAAAGTTACTTTACAGACATAATTAATGATTTCGGTAGTGATTACGGAAAAGGAACAAAACTTTCAGTCATAAAAGGAAACGTAAACATATCGAACTCGAAAAATTCGTTAATTATAAATACAATAGTAGGTGGTAATTTAACAACAAAAAATATTTACGTAGGTTCAGATTTAATCAATTCAATGGTAGTAGGTGATTATAATCCAAACAGAATTGCAACAACAGAAACAAGGATTTATAAATCATTTATCGGTGGTAAATTTGATAAGAAATTTGAGGATAACCCAACAATCTTACCAATTACAGATCCGGAAAGACCAGTTGTAATTGATAATCCAACAATATTACCAGATACAGGTGAAAATAATCCAGTTGTGGTAACTCCACCTCAAACAGAGGTTAACCCAAATAGACCTAACGAAAACACAGGTTCATCAAACGCAAGCAATAATAAAAACAATAACAGAATTTCTTCAAGCCAAGTTGATGACCACAACAAAAGAAAATTTGGTAACGATATTAACACAAGATTCCAAAAAAGATTTTCACCAAGAGGTTTCGCAGCAGAAGAAGATCAAATAAATGAAATGAAATCTCAAACAAAATCAAGTATCGTTAAAACAGAAGGTAATAAGGTTAAATTTACAAAAAGCTTCCACGCTTATTAATCGGTAGGACAAACGGTAGGAAAGCAAAATAACAAGGTAGGAAATACTAAAAGGTAGTAGTTAAATATACCAAGTTTAAACAATAAATAAAGAGGGCTAGAATAAAATTCTAGCCCTCTTTATTTAAAAAATAGAATCTTGTAATTTTAACCAAGCTCCGCTTGGTGGGAGCTCTCGCAAGCCCTAAACTCACCATAAAAGACCGGATAACACCTGTTATCCGGTCTTTTATGGTGGGCGTTGATGCTTTAGTCGTTTGCGAGTTTACGAGCATTACGAATAAAGTATGCAAAGCAAACGTAGTAAAATCCGAACATCGTGAGTGATTTTCAAGTTTGCGTGCTGAGGCGTAGCCGAACAACAAAATAAAAAAAAAGAACCACCGAAGTTTTGACATAAAAGAGAGGCTTGTCTTGTTCACTCGCGTTAAACGGCAATTCCGAGTTTTGCTTACGTGATTTCATCACTTACGCAAAAGCTCTCCAGCCTCTGCTCGTTCACGCCGAACTTCCCTGACCAAGCTTTGCTTGGTGGGAGTTCTCGCAAGCCCTAAACTCATAATAAAAGACCGGATAACACCTGTTATCCGGTCTTTTATGGTGGGCGTTGAGAGGCTCGAACTCCCGACATCTTCCTTGTAAGGGAAGCGCTCTACCAACTGAGCTAAACGCCCTCACCATATTTAATTTTCAAAGCTTTCGCTTGTGTAATTAATATAACCAAAAAAAATTTCCTTGTCAACTATATTTTTTCTAATCATTAAAATTCCTTTATGTTATTATTAATTTATGAGCAAGTTTTTCTTAAAATCTATGGGTTGCAAATCCAATCAGTATGAGGGTTCTATTATTGAAGAATCCTTAATCAATGCTGGCTTTGAAAAAGTTAACAACCTTGACGAGGCAGATTATTTTATTCTTAATTCATGCACAGTAACTCATAAAGCAGATAACGAAACTTTTTATATTTTAAGAAACGCAAAGCATGTTAATAACAACATAAAAACTGTTATTACAGGTTGTGTTGCACAAGTTGAAAGAGAACAACTTTTAGAAAAAGATTATATTGATTTTGTAATCGGTAACGACGAAAAACTTAAACTTGCCGAATACTTACTTTCTGACACCAAATTTGCAGTTCAAAATATTATGGAACAAGCAAAATTCAATGATACACTTTTACTAGATACTGCAAAAACTAGAGCTTGCGTAAAAATTCAAGACGGATGCGACAATAGATGTTCTTATTGCATAATTCCTTTCGCACGTGGCAAAAGCCGTAGTGCATCAGAAGATTTTATTCTTAAACAAATAGAAACTCTTGCCGAACACGATTTTAAAGAAATTGTGCTAACAGGTATTCATATCGGTCAATGGGGAAAAGATATTAATAAATCATTTTTAGACCTGCTAAAATTCTTAGAAGAAAAATCACCAATAGAAAGAATTAGAATGGGTTCACTAAACCCACTTGAAATAACAGAAGATGTGTTAGAATTTTTATCAACCTCTAAAAAATTCTGTCCACATTTTCATTTGTCTTTGCAATCTGCAAACAATGACACGCTACGTCGTATGAACAGATTTTATACGGTGGAAAAATATCTTGAACAAATAGAAGACATCAACGCAAAATTTAATCTTCCATTTTTAGGTAGTGATATTATTGCAGGCTTTGTAGGTGAAACTGATGATGAATTTTCAAACACAGTAGAGAACCTTAAAAAATCAGGCTTAACGCAAATACATACTTTTCCTTATTCAATTAGAAAAGGTACTATTGCAGAAAAACTTGAGGGTCATTTACCTGATAATATTAAAGAATATAGAGCAAGTGTTATTAAACAAATTTCTAATATTAAATTTAAAGAATTTATGAACAAAAACGTCGGCACAACACACCAAATCCTTGTTGAAAAACATTTAGATAAACACACAGGATTTTTAAAAGGTGTTAGCGAAAACTATTTAAAAATAGTTGTAAAAAATAATTCTGATGAAAAATTATTAAACAGTCTTCAAAACGTAAAAATCGTGGAAGTAAAAGACAATACACTTTTAGGTGAATTAGTTTAAAATTATCTTCTTGAAATCTAGTCATGTCCTTGGTAAAATATGCTAGTTAAAACTAGCAAACAATATTTTATAAATAGAGGAGATAATCATGAACAAACGAGTTTTATTGTGCATTATGGACGGTTGGGGAATCGACAATATTGATGACAACACTAATGCAGTTAAATTATCAAAAGAAAAAAATGTTAGCAAATTAGAAAAAGAATTTCCATCAACATTAATTCACGCTGATGGCGAATACGTTGGTCTTCCAGCTGGTCAAATGGGTAACAGCGAAGTTGGTCACTTAAACTTAGGTGCTGGCAGAATTGTTTACCAAGATTTAAGCAAAATCAACAATGCTATCAAGGATGGTTCTTTCTTCACAAACGAAAAATTCATGAACGCAATCGAACACGTTAAGAAAAATAATTCAGCATTACACCTATACGGCTTAGTTTCAACTGGTGGTGTTCACTCATCATTAGATCACTTACTAGCCCTAATCAAAATGGCTGCTGATAATGGACTTACAAAGGTTTATGTACACGCTTTCTTAGATGGTCGTGATACACCACCTGCAAGTGCTTGCACATATTTACAAACAGTAGAAGACGAATTAAAGAAATACAATCTTCCTCAAATCGCATCTGTAATCGGTCGTTACTGGATTATGGACAGAGATAATCGTTGGGAACGTGTTGAAGAAGGTTACAACTGCTTACTTTTAGGCGAAGGTGTTAAAGCTAATTCTGCAATCGAAGGTGTTAAAGCATCTTATGCTCAAGAAGTTACAGACGAATTTGTTAAACCTATCGTTTGCGGTGGTGAAGAATCAAGAATTCACGATAACGACGCAATTATTTTCTTCAACTACAGACCTGATAGAGCTAGAGAAATAACTAAAGCTATTAACTTTGAAAACTTCGACGGTTTCAACAGAAAAGCTGTTAGAAAAAATATTTACTATGTAACTTTCACTCAATACGATGAAACATTTACATATCCAATCGCTTTTGAAAAAACTAAAATGAAAAACATTTTAGGTGATGTATTAGAAGCAAACGGAATTAACCAATACCGTACAGCAGAAACAGAAAAATATGCACACGTAACATTCTTCTTCAACGGTGGTATTGAACATGCAAACGAACACGAAACAAGAGTTCTTGTTCCATCACCAAAAGTTGCAACTTATGATATGCAACCAGAAATGAGTGCTCCACAAGTTTGCGAAAACGTTTTAGGTGCTATTGAAGACGACAAATACGGATTTATCTTAGTAAACTTTGCTAACCCTGATATGGTTGGTCATACAGGCGTTGTTGAAGCTGCTACAAAAGCTTGTGAAGTTGTTGATGAATGTGTTGGTAAAATCGCTGAGAAATGTGAAAAATATGGTGTTACAATGTTGTTAACAGCTGACCACGGTAATGCTGAAACAATGGTTAACCACGAAACTCACAAACCACACACAGCTCACACTACAAATCCTGTTCCATTCGTTATCATCAACGCTGGACACGATATTAAACTAAGAAACGATGGAGCTTTATGTAACGTAGCTCCAACTGTATTAGAATTATTAGGCATTAAAATTCCAGAAGAAATGTCTTGTGGTTCAATGATTGTAAAATAGATTTAAAAGGAAGTAAGAAGTAAGGAAAAAGAAAAAATGTCAGTATTAGAATCGCCACAGTTAGATATTGAATTATCTTTCAAAAAAAACAACGTTGACGAATTATTTTATAACTTAAGCGAAAACCCTGAGGGTTTTAAAAACAAGGATTTTCGTTATACCTTAAGTATGATTTATCAACTTGTAGAAGACGAATTTAAGGATGTATTTGTTTCACCAAATCAACCTGTTAGAAATACTGACTTTTATCTTATGAACGAAAATGGAAATCTTCAGTTCTTCGTTACTCCTACAAACAACTTCCAATTCTATTTAAAATCAAAAGGCTCAATGTTCAGATTTTCTTCAAAAGTTGTTGGAGATAAAGTTGGATATGTTATGCCACTTGATTTAGTTTTAGACTACTTCGGCGGATTTGGTTCAGTAATTGATTTTGATGCTGTTTCAAGAACTTTCATTTATTTTAACAGATTAACTCAATTTGTTATGAAAATGATTGAACGTTGTTACTTCATTCCAACAGTTAAAGTGAACAAAGTAAAAAATATGTTCAGAATTGTTTATGAACCAATCATTTCAACTCAACAACTTGCAAGAATAATCAACATCCTAGAAGAAAACATGCCTGAAGATTTGTTCATCAAGGGCGAAAGACCAAAGAATTTTGTATCAGACTTTGTTCACAACTATTTGAACTATGTTTTATATAAATTCTTAGCTATCAAGGCATACAGATTTAAAGATATTAAATCAGGTCACTACCTAATCAAAGACCTTGAACAAAAAACAATGCTAAAAGGTCAAAACTTAGCAGAAAACTTTGCTCAATGGTTTGACGAATTATATCTAGGTAAATACGATGTTATTCCGTTCTTCAAGATTACTAAAAAGGATGACGATAACTTTGAACTTAAAATTCATATCAAGAACAGAAAAACAGGTGAATCTGTACTTCTTGACGACTTGTATGTAAAAGATACAGTATTTGATGCAAATTCTTCTGATATTGCCAAAATTGTTGAAAAACAATTAAATTACGCCAACAGATACATGCCAGAACTTGAAGAACTTTTTGAAGACGAGGATAAATTATCTCTAACACTTGATTTAAAGAGTGTTTACAAGATAATCACACAAACCGCTTACTACTTACAAAAAGCTCAAATTGAAGTAATTTTACCTGAAGAATTAACAAATATCATAATTCCTCGTGCTTCAATCAACGCAAAAGTAAAAACAGAACGTTCAAAAGATTTGGCAGATTTGTTCAATTCTACAAGTTCTTCACCAATTTCACTTACAGATATTCTTGATTTCAACTACGAAATCGTTATCGGTAACGAAAAGATTTCTCTTGAAGAATTTAACGAACTTGTTGAAAAATCAGACGGACTTATCAAGTATAAAGACAAATACGTATTAATCGACAAGGACGAAAGCAAAAAATACTTAGAACAATTAGCAAAAGCAAATCATTCTAAGTTAACAAGAATGGAATTAATCCACGCTTCAATGTCAGGTCAATTAGGTCAATATGAATTTGATTATGATGAAGCCTTTGCTAATATCTTGAAAGACTTTACAAAACCTATTGAAGTTACTCCACCAAAAACTCTTAAAGGTGAGTTAAGACCATACCAGCAAACAGGTTTAAAATGGTTATGGACAAATGTTTCAAAAGGCTTTGGTTGTTGTATGGCTGATGATATGGGTCTTGGTAAAACAATTCAAGTTATCAGTTTGATACTTAAACTAAAAGAAGAAGACAAACTTAATAAACCGGTTCTTGTTGTCTGTCCAACAACCTTAATGGGTAACTGGATGAAAGAATTGCAATTATTTGCACCTAATTTAAAAGCTACAACATACCACGGTGGAGAAAGACAACTTGATACAAAGAACTTTGATATTATTATGACAACTTACGCAATTATGCGTATTGATGTTGAAGAATTGAAAAAACAAGAGTGGTCTATGGTTATCGTTGATGAAGCTCAAAACATCAAAAACCCAGATACAGCTCAAACAGTTGCTATCAAGTCATTAAAATCACCTATCAAGGTTGCAATGACAGGTACTCCAGTAGAAAACAGATTAACAGAATTATGGTCAATCTTCGATTTCATCAACCCTGGATACTTGGGTTCATTAAAAGAATTCCAAAAGAGTTATGCTATTCCTATTGAAAGATTTAAGGAAACAACTCGTGCGACAAAACTTAAATTATCAGTTTCACCATTCGTATTAAGACGTCTTAAAACTGATAAACACGTTATTTCAGATTTACCAGAAAAGATGGTATTGAACGAATACTGTTACTTGTCAAAACCACAAGCAGTATTATACGAAAAAACATTGAACGAAATGATGGAAAAAATCAGCGGATTTACTGGTGTTAACAGACGTGGTAATATCTTCAAACTTATTACTGCTCTAAAACAAATCTGTAACCACCCTTACCAATTCTTAAAAGCTGGTGAAATGAGTAAGGAATTGTCAGGTAAAATGGAAAAATGTATTGATACAGTTCAATCAATCTTGGATAGAGGCGAAAAAACTCTTATCTTTACGCAATATAAAGAAATGGGTGACATTTTATGCAAAGTTATTGAAAACGAATGCAATACAACTCCATTATTCTTCCACGGTTCATTGAACGTTAACCAAAGAGAACAAATTATCGAAAAATTCCAAACAGATAAAGATTCACAAGTAATGATTCTATCATTAAAAGCTGGTGGTACTGGTTTGAACTTAACAAGTGCTACAAACGTTATTCACTATGATTTATGGTGGAACCCAGCAGTAGAAGAACAAGCAACCGACAGAACTTACCGTATCGGTCAAGACAAGAACGTACTTGTTCACAGAATGATTACGCTTGGAACATTTGAAGAAAAAATTGATGAAATGTTGAAATCTAAGAAAGAACTTGCTGATTTGGCAGTTTACGAAGGCGAAAAGATTATTACAGAACTTTCAGACGACGAAATCTACGAAATCTTTACATTGTCAGCATAGTAATCACTGTTTCGACCATATTTTGTTGAATAGTCTTGTAGGTCGGCTTTAACAAGCCGACATTAATAAGGAAAAACTTTTATGAGCAAATACAATTTAATATCTTTTGATATGGATGGTACATTATTAAACTCACAAAAAGTTATTTCTGAAAACACTATTCAAGCGATAAAAAAAGCAACAAAGCTTGGAAAAGTTGTAGCTCTTGGTACAGGAAGATGTTTTTCTCAATTAAAACCATATTTGCATCAAATTCCTGAGGTTCGTTATATAATCTGCGTTAGCGGAGCTTGTGTATACGACTTAAAAGAAAATAAAACTATTTATTCAAACTTACTTTCTGTTGATACAATTAATACATTAATCAAAGCTGTTAAAGATAAAGACGTAATGATAGAATATTTGTCTGATATTTCAGTTGTGCAAAAAGATAAATGCGACGTAATGGAGAAATACCACATGGGCGTATACAAAGCTTTTTACCAACAACAAGCAACTCTAGTAGAGGATATTGTAGATTATTATAAATCTGCACCTTACCCTATGGAGAAATTCAATGTTTATCATACAAACACAGAAGAAAGAAGTAAAACAAAAGAAGAACTTGCAAAATTAAACCTTGATATTTCAATGGCCGATTCCGAAGTTACATCAATTGAAATTTCTGCAAAAGGTGTAGACAAAGGAACAGGACTTGAAAAACTTTGCGAATATTTGAATATACCTATAGAAGAATCAATTACAGTAGGTGATGCTGATAACGATATTGGCATATTTAAAAAAGCTGGTTTAAAAATAGCTATGGGAAATGCAAACAAGAATATCAAGGCTCTTTCAGATGTTATCGTAAAAGACTGCGATAATGACGGTTGCGTCCAAGCTATTGAAGAGTATTTATTGAAATAAGAATTCTTCAATCAATGGCATCAGTTTGGATTGCTTCACATTCGTTCGCAATGACAGAAAAGGCAAGACAAGACTTGTTTGTCATTGCTGTACATGTCAAGCAATTAGTTACATGTTTGGTTAAATTCTTTTG
>ERZ808278.294-NODE-294-length-37356-cov-5.899520_pt1 | contig 37356 bp, 47 predicted proteins | sample MGYA00521239_ERZ808278 | MGnify/ENA primary metagenome ERZ808278 (study PRJEB31516, sample SAMN03275600) | gut metagenome | biome: mammalia-associated habitat; material: feces | host: Papio cynocephalus | place: Kenya | collected 2012-07-17 ... | reverse complement strand
GGTAAGCCCTCGTAAAATAGATTGATTGCGAATGAACATCAAAGTTCCTTCGATTGTTTTTACATCAAATCCCTGAATTCCGTCATAGTTATTTTTAATCGCCTCTAATATCTCATAAGCTTTTTTGTAATATTCGTATTCGTAATTCATGCAAAACCTCCATTTATAAATTAAAAAAGTCTTTTATCTGCTCGCGTAAAGCGAATATCACATCTGTAATATCATCAACTATTCCCAATAAAATCTCGATTAAGTCACCAAGCAAAGCGAATATTAAATACGGAATCGCCAATAAAAATACTAAAAACCATCCTATAAAACCATTCATTTCAAATCCTCCATAATTTCCGTTTCGGCGGTTAAACCGTTTTTTATCATTAAATGACGAACCTTCCTTTGATTTTCAAATAAATCCGTTTCCAAACTATTAACTTTCCTTTCTAAATTGAACACTCGATCCTCCAATTGCGAACGGGAAATATTTAATAAAATCCCCCAAAGCAAAAGCGCCAAGCATCCCCACTTCAAAAGTTCATAAATAATGGATTTCATAGTTCAACTCCCTTAATTCTACAAACAGTCAAATACAATTTGATAAACCGTATAACCTCTTCCCGCCTTGCCGATGCCGTCTCCATTAAATACTTGAATTTATCATTTCCGTAATCACGGATGTAGTATTTATCGGCTTGGTAATCGTAACGAATCGCCTCAACACATGTATTTCCGCTGTCCTTATTCTCATCAATTGCATAAATGGTAATGGTTTTATCATTTATGTAATATTCAATATCCGAAAATTCAGGGAATGCCCGTCTAAATTCGTTTTTTACCCATAAATTATCCTTCGTCAGCAAGGCATCATTGAACGCTATTAAATTATCAATAGTCAATTCCATCCTACTCCTCCATGTAATTTTGATAAGTCGCTTTGATTTGCTGTTCCGTTTCATTAATTACATGATCCCAAAGTTTCGGACGCAACTCTTCGACTTTATCATTCTTTTTTAACTCCCAGCTCTCCGCATATTCATAGGCATACCAATTACCCTTAATTTCAACGGAAATTTTACAGCTGGCTTCAATTTTACTTACCTTCATTTTTCAACCTCTTATAATATAACGCTTGTTTGTATTCTCTATCCTTAAATTTATCCAAATCCGCCGAATCAATCGCGCCCGCGTAAATATGGCGTTCAAGCTCGTTCATGTCCACATACTCCTTCGTTTTGACGCAATTTGTAAATCCCTTTTCTTTTAAGTATTGTAATAACATAATTTCATTATACTTAACCGTTTCCGTCTCCCGTAAAGTAATTTCAATATCATTTGCCGATGCCGTTTGCATCGCATTTGCCGACATGTATAACTTAATGCCGTTATTTAATGTTTCAAGTCGGGATTTAAGCGCTTTTTCGTTATCCTTCCCTTCCACATACTTTAAAACCGCTTCCGAAAATTCGGCAGAATTATATCGTGGGATTTCCTTATCCTTTGGCATTGACATCTCCTATTTCTTTAAATCCTTCTCTAATCTTTTTGAAACAGTCACCAATCCCTCATGCAAATTGGCAATTGCTCCGCCAAGTCCGTCAATAATAGTTTTAAGCTCCTCGTTTTGCTTTTCTAACGCCTCGATTCGCTTTGCTAATTTTTCAATGTATCTACTATCCATAACCTTACCTCCAGTCGCTTATTATATAAACATTTATTTCAATAAATAATCGACATAATCCGCAATTTTCGTTTTATCATTCGGATCGGCATCCAGAATTGCCTGCGATAGTTGTCCTTTTTTATAAACCAGCTCGGCAATTCGCTCATCAATCGTGCCTGCGCATACTAATGTGATGATATTAACCGTATTCCCCTGCCCGATTCTGTAACAACGATTCTGTGCCTGATCCTTAATTGCCATATTCCACGGATCATCTAAAAATATACAGTAAGTCGCCTCATTTAAAGTATAACCAGTTCCCAAAGCCGATGTAGTTCCTAAAATACATGAACATTTATCATCCGTTTTGAAGCGCGCCAGCTCCTGTTCCCGATGTTCCTCTTGAATTTTACCTGTAACCAAAGCGGGATTATACTTTTTAAGCCGTCCCTCCGCTTCCATGATTACCTTCTCCCAATTAGAAAAAACTATGAATTTTTTACCATTCGCAACCAGTTCCTCCGCTAACTCCTCAAGTCTATCTAACTTTGCCGAAACATTGACTTCAGATGATAAAAGCCCCGTAAACGCCGTAGCTTGCCTTAATCGTATTAAAGCCACCAGCGGATTTGGTAATTTCTTAATTAAATCAACTTGTTTTAATATTTCCGTCCGTATTTCATCATAAATCTTCCACTGCTTGTCAGACATTTCTAAATATTCATAAGTTTCTATTTTTTCGGGTAAGTCGATGACATTTTTTGTAAGCCTTCGCAACATACATGTTCCTAATTTCCTTCGAAGCTCTCCCAGATTTTTATAATCCACCACTTCTTTATTCATATATCCGCCGAATACGGCATAATAATTCCTAAACTCCCAATAAGTATGCTTCTCCACGCCGAGCCAATTCAAAACCGTCCATAACTCCAGCGGATTATTCATCATCGGAGTTCCCGTCATTGCCATGCGTGTTTGAGGTCGTAATTCCAAGAATGCCTTTGTTTGTTTTGCCTTCTGCGACTTCACGGCTTGACATTCGTCCATAATTATCATTTCAATCTCACCATCGGCAATTAAACGAACCAGCTTTTTATTTACATTTGGATCCCTTATTTTTTCAATATTGGTAATCAAAAAGTAAAATTTCGGCAAAATTCTTAAATCCTCAAGCACATCATTGATATTCTTTACTGTCCATACATGCGCCTGCCTCTTCTTTTGCTTCATTCCCAATACCCAGCCCTTTTCGTCAGTGTGTTTTTCGATTTCATGCATCCAATTCCACTTCAAACCGTTAATCCCTGTAATTATCAAACAATGTTTGTATTTATGGGTTTTTTTCATATAAAGCGCATAATGAATTGCCGAAGCCGTCTTCCCCAATCCCATCTCATCTCCAAGTAGAAATGAGCCTTTTATCATTCCAAATTTTACAGCATCCTTCTGATGCGATAGTAACGGGATTTTGGCTTTAAGTTTCGGCAAACGAACCGATTTCAAATCCGCTTCGCAAGTATACACGCCTTCGAATAACTTTTTTGTAATATCCAGCTTTTTACCATCCTGATTTATCTCCGAACCGCCCGTCATTTGTTTACACCAAGCCTCAACCTCATCCTTAAGCGAGGCGGGAATTTCCCAAGTTTTACTATCCGCATGATAATATCGTTTTGGCAATTGTTTAAGCGTTAATACGAAATACTCATCGTAATCGAATTTTATAAAGTATGATAATGAGCCTTGCGTTTTATAACGAATCGCATCTTTCAAATCAACATAAATTTTCTTTGCCATGTTCTATCTCCCGCAATTCTTCCCATAAATCGTTTAAATAGTCGTAAATTCCCATTTTTTACCCTATCCTATATTCTATACCATCCAGCCCTAAAAAAGCCCGTGTGACGCAACTGTGCGCCGATTACGGCGGGTTTAATTAGTTACCCCTCACCGTTTCCAGTGAGGGTAAAACTGATAAGGTATTCGTAGTATTATATAAACTTTTTTCAAAAAAAGTATTGCTTTCGTTTGGTGTTGATGATAATATATTGTTAACGATAATAAAAACGGCAACCGAAATAGAGGGTTGCCGAAGGAAACAAAAACATGGGTTCAGTAAAAAGTAAAAAACGAAAAATAGCAAATCGGCTTGACTTTCAATCCGAATTTGATTATAATGTTTATAAAAATGCCGTATGCAATGAAACAGCGATTAACAGCTTGGTAAATCGGCATACGGCGATACAAAAATTACCAAGCTTTTTTATATCTTACCGTATGGAGTTACAAAATGACTGATAAATTCAAAAAAATCAAAGAATTAACACACTCACCTAAAAACAGCGTAGGTTACACTGAAAAATTGGATTCGGAACAATTGGCTTCGGCAATTCCGAATTGGTTTCGATTCAGGGATTGTATCGCTGATATTTGGAAATTAACTACTAAACAGCGTGAGTATCCATTACCATCGCCGAATATTGCAGATAAATTTCAAAAAATTAGTTATTGGGATTTGGCGGGACATTTATGGGTAAGTAAAAAAACATGGGAAGCGTATAATAAATTAATTAAATATACGAATGAGCTTCCAGATAAATATAAAAAGAAAGTGATAAACGGGCGTCAAGGATATTACATACTCATAAAGAAATCTAAGACGGAAATTATCAAAAACGGGCTTGGCGGATTTACTTACCGCAATAAAGAATATTACCGCAATTTACAAGTAAACGGATTAATTGCTTGCGTAGAAACGCCTGAAATAGATAAATGGGGAAGAGAACATAAACACTATTATACGAAAATTCTTGATTTATCGAATAATGATGTAATCCGTTATTTAGATTTCCATCGAAAAACCTTTGATTTGAATTATACATCGAAAGGAAAGCGTAAAAAAAGAAAAGTAATCAGATTACTAAAATATGGGAGTAAAGATAAAAAACAGCAAACTTACGAAACATTTATGAGTGAGTATTTAATGAATTTCTATCCGAAATTCAACATGAATTTAAATCAATTTGTAAAAAATTCTATTTACAACCATCCATTATTGAGTCGGTTCAGTGAATTAACTGACTTTATTTACTCAATAATGGATAAAGATAAAGCGGATAAATTTATATTATCTTTACCAATTGGGTGGGATATATATCAAAAGTTCATAGATTTGTTACATAAAAATTTGGATATTGTAACCACGAGGAAGTTTTACAGTGTGCTGAATGAGTGGCTTTCCCAAATGAAAAATACATATGAAAAAATGAAAGAAAAAGCCTCGCTTGACGCCGAAAAAAGCCAATATTTTAATGTATTTACTTACAGTAAATTGCTGCACATCGACCCCAATTCGATGCTGCACATCGACCCCAATTTTGAGGTTCTTTTTTTGCACATCGACCCCAAAATTTCGCCATGTTTAACTTCTCTCCGTGCTATCGCACGGTTACGAGAAAAAAGATATATATATATATTTGATTTGTTATTCGCGCGTGACCACACGCCTAATGATCCGCGATTCGCAATTACTAATTCGCTGGATGATCAGTATGCCCGCTTTTTCATATTTTTGAGTGTGATGGATGCTTATTTAGGAAATAATCAAATAATCGGGCTTTTAAGGGGGGTTTTTGAAAAAAAAGGATTACATATACCAGATGAGTTAAAAAAAGCCGACATTTCGCAACTGTGCGCAAATGACGGGCGATTAAATATCATGAATATACAGAATTTAGAAAATGCTGATGGAGGGCAGATTATGGACTTTAGAAAGGCAAAACAGCCGAATGAACAAAAACGGGAAAATATCAAACTTGGTGAGAAGGGTGTTTCGACTGTAAAAAAGGCGGATTTTAGGAATTCGGATTTTAAGCGTTTATCATATAATGATGCCGAAGCGCAGTCGGATACGGAAGCGTTGAATATTAAGTTTCGTTTACACGGCGAGGATTTGGAAAAGTATAATGCGAATATAAACGATACTGTAGAGAAGATTATAAAGTTTACTGTAGATGATGGTTTACGGACAGCGTGGTGTAATGTGGTGCAGAATTATCGCGGTTCTGTAGGGTATTTGAAAAAAATGAACAATAAGATTTTGGAAATTTTGAGGTTAGGCTCTACTACAAAGAAGTCTCGAGGCGTGTGGTATTTAAGTAAAGTTATTTCCGAAGCGTCTGAAAAGGGCTGGCGGGATGGTATTTTATGGCATATATTAGAAAACGCATCTGAGAAGGTTCAGAGTGAGGTTTCGGCTTATAATGAAGAGTTGATGGAGATTTACAGGCGGGTTGATAAAGATCCTGCGTTATGGGGATTTGATGTGAATACCGAAGGCGAGCGTAGGTGGTTTTTTTATAAGAAGCCTGATGAGACTGTGGATGAGTGGTTTGCTCGTAAAAAGGCTGATGAGGATGCGAGAGCCGAGCGTTATTTGGAGAGGAATAAGGATGCGCTTAAGTGTCGCGCTGAATTGTCTGCAAAGATGGATGCTGAACGGTTAAGGTATAGGGAATATCAGCGTAAGAAGGAGGCGGAGAGGCTTGAGGCGATGGAACAACGCAGGCGAGAGTTTCAGTTACAGCTTGATGAAAGAATGGCGGGAATGTCGGAAGAGGAGCGTGAGGCTTTTTTGAAAGCCCGTGCGGAGAGGTTAGAGGCAAATTTACAGAGAATCAGAGCGCCTCGCCGACGCATGTGGGAGTGATGGTTTTTGTATGTATTTGTTTGTATAATTCTTTGGAGGTAAGGAATGAGTGATGATGTTAAAAATATGACAGCTGGGTTGGTAAGTGAAGATAATTCGCTTTTTTATAGCCGTGCGATTATTGTTAAAATTTTTGAGGATGATATAATAAATTTTCAAAGTAAACTTGATTTGGGTTTGGTTGATGCTGGCGCTGTAGATGATTTTGATTATATAAATAAGTGTATAGAGCGGGAGGGGAAGCTTCCGAGTGTCGCATTATTTATTGCTAAATTTTCATGGGATTTTGATGATTATCGTTTTTCAGATGTATCTTTTGGGGAGCTTGTTGAGGCTTTGCGTAATGCTCGTAAAGTTGCCGAGTTATTACGAACCGCTGACACATGGAAACAGCTGGATTTGATGGATAGTTCGGCGGATACATTGATTACATTTTTACACGGCGCTTTGGAGCGTTTAGATAAATTTGATGATTTTGGCGTATATGATTATTCAGACGATACTTTTTCGGATACATTGGAGAGGCGTAATGATGATGAGACTTTATTCGCAAGTTCGGGTTTTGCCGAAATAGACAAGGATATCAATGGGTTTTCTTTAAAAGATGGTGATTTTGTTTTGGTAACGGCGCGAACAAACAGCGGAAAGTCGTGGTTTTTACTTAAATCAGCGTGGGCATCTGCTCAGAGGGGTTTGCGAGTTGGTTTCATAAGTCCTGAAATGTCTCGGATGGATGTTCAGTATCGGTTAGATGCTATAAATTTTGGCGTGAGGTTATCTGGTATTTATAAGGGAGATTTATCTGATGATGCATTAAGCGTTTATAAACAGCAACGCGAGAGTTTATCAAAATCGGATATGGTTTTGAAAATAGCTACAAAAAAGAGTTTTCGAGGTAGTATTACGGTTAATAAAATTAGAAGTTTTTGTGAGCGTTTTGATATTCAGGTATTGTATATAGATGGATTATCGCTTTTGAGTGTTTTGGATAAATCGCAACGAATGAATGAAGCTGAACGCTTGACGAAGCTTGCGGAGGATTTGCATACATTAATGGAGATGCGTTCGATGGTTATAGTGTTTGCGATACAATCGAATCGAGATGGTTTCAGGGAGAATGCGGATAAAGTTCCGTCTTTATTAAATGTGCGCGGTTCGGATGGACCTGGACAGAATGCGACATTGGGATTTTCAATTAAGTTTGATAGAGAATTGCATCAATATTGCATATTTATTGAAAAGAACCGCCGTTTTGATGCTTTTGGTAAATATACATATACGACAGATTTGGATAAGGGAGTGTTTACTTATGCGGGAGGCGGACAGACGCCTGTTGTTAAGGTTAGTAAAAAATCTGATGGTAAAGAAGCGCCTAAAAAAAGTTGTTATAGGCATATTGAGTCGGATTCTAATGGTAATGAGGATTATTTTTAATGTTAAATGTGAATGGTTATACAATAAAAAATCCGATGGGGGTTTTGGAGGCGTTGCATTTGGAGATGGTAAGTCGTGGGAAGCCTCATATTTTATCATTTTTAGAAGAACATCCTGATGTTAGTATTCGAATGAAGTGTCCTTTTCATAATGGCGGTTATGAACGCAATCCTTCCGCTAATATTGTTCTGCGTGAGGTGAGTGGTTTACAGGTAGGGATGTTTCATTGTTATGCTTGTGATGATTGGCGTAACACTCTCGATTTTTTTCGCTTTATATCAGTGGTTTTGGGTAAGATGGATGCGGGACTGGAGGGGATTAACTGGTGTAAAGAGCGTGGTTTTATAGTAAAGCGTCTGCCGATTTTTGAGAATTGTGAGGGGCATGTTTTTAGTCAATTGTATAAGCCTACTCCGAGTGTGAAAGATATTTTATGCAAGCTTAAAAACGAACCGACTATTAAGTCAAATCCTTATAGTTATTTTGATCATGATAAAAATCAAGCTGTTTTTACAGATTTTTACAGACGCGAAAAAATTGATAATTACCAAGCTCGAATTTATCATTCCGAAGAGGAGTTGGCGAGGTATAGATATACGCATGACTATGTATATAAACGAGGTGTGACTGACGAATTAATCGAGCAATTCGATATTGGTTATGATAGAAAAGCCGAATGTATTACATTTCCATGTCGGGATGAGAACGGCGTTTATAGTATAATTCGCAGAAGCGTGAAAATGAAGCGTTTTGAAATTCCCGCAGGCGAGGATAAGCCCATCTGGGCGTTATATGATATTCCGAACGATGCTGAAGCGGTTATTATTTGCGAGAGTATTTTCAATGCGTTATCCTTATGGAAATGGGGATATTATGCTATTGCGTTGATGGGTTTGGGAACAGATAAGCAGGTAAAAATGATAAATTGGCGCGGATGGAAAAATGTTTATTTGGCTCTGGACGGCGACTTGGCGGGAAGGAAGGCAACTGAGAAGCTTTGTAAAAAATTGAGATGGTTTGTAAAATACATATACAATATACCAGATGGAAAGGATGTTAATGACTTATCGCAGGAGGAGTTCGAGGCTTTGCCGATTTATCAATATCCTTTCGGCGTGACTTTTGGTGATAAAAAATACAGGCATTATAAAAATGCGTTTAAGGAGAGAAGATGGGATTGATAAACGGCGATGTGGTGGAAACTTTAAGGACATTGCCAGATGCCAGCATTGATATGATTTGGGGCGATCCAGACTATAATGTGGGGATTGACTATGACGGGGTTGATTATACAATGGAGTGGAATAAGTATATTGATTGGTATTGTGAGCTGGCAAGGGAGAGTATGCGTGTTTTGAAGTCGAATGGAAATGCGTTTTTTATGAATTATCCGAAGCAGAATGCATACTTACGAGTGAAATGCCTTGACGATATTTCTTACGATGTGCAGGATTATATTTGGGTTTATAATGTAATAACGGGGCAGGGACAGGGCAGGTTTTCGACTTCGCATCGTTCAATTTTACATGCTCGAAAGTCAATTGATAATAAATATTATAAAGAAAACTATCATTTTGATGCTATAAGTCAGAATGACAAGCGAATACGGGCGCGGGAGACTTCGGGCGTAAATGGGCGTTCATGGTTTCATTTTAATATAGTGAAAAATGTGAGTAAGGAAAAGACATTCCATCCTTGTCAAATTCCGCAGGATTTATTCAATATGTTTCTACAAATATTTACGCAACCGAATGATAAAGTATTTATATTGTTTGGGGGTTCGGGCGGAGAATTATTGGTTTGTGAGGATGCCAAGCGGGATTGGATTTCATGCGAATTGCATAAACCGTATTGTGAATTGATAGAAAGGCGTTTAAAAGAGGCTCGAGCCGTTAAAAAATTATTTTGAAGAGCTTAAAAATTGTATTATTTGTAGTATTTTGTTTATACAGTTTTCAAAAAGCGTGAAAAAAAGTCGAATTTTTTTCTAAAAAGCGCTTGACTTATTCCGAATTTGTGTGTATAGTGTGAGTATAAACAAAAATTAAAGTAGGAGATTACATATGGAAATCAAAACTAATGTAACGAATGCCTTAAACGGCGCGGTAACAATGATGGCACAGTCCACGACAGAAGAATGCTTGGCAATGTCAATTAACGACTTGGCAAAGGCATGCAAAGAGAATCTTTATCAAACATCAACGGTAAAGCAGGCGGAGTTCAGTAAGTATTTTGGAGCGTTATTTGTAAAATCAGCAAAATACATGCCGAATATGTTTTATCAATTCAAGTCGATTTTGGCGGATGACTTGGTAATGCAGTTGAACGAAAGCATTTTGAGTTGCCTTGATAAATGGGATGAGAGCATCGCTTCTTTTAAGACTTTCCTTTGGGGAGATTTTAGGTTTGGGTTGATAAGACAGGAGCGTTTGGCGAGAATGCAGAAGCGTCGTGTTTTTCATAATTACAAGTCAATTCAATCGCAATCAGATGATGATGTTTATATAATAAGTGATATTAAAGACGAAAGCGTGCCATCGGAATTCAGATTGAATATTGAGGTGGACAGGCGTTTTACCAAGAAAGAGAAGCACTTAATAATGCTTTTTTCGGAAGGGTATAATAAGCGCGAGGCTCGAGAGGAGATGGGAATGTCGCTTCATAAGTTCAATAAGATGGTTCGCAGGGTTGCTTTTGTATTGAAAAATCAATAATAATGGAGGGCGTGTATGCCGAAGATTAATTTGAATGATACCGAGAGTTATGGTGGTAGTAATGTGTATTTGGTTTTGGCAGATGATGGCGATCATGATGAAGTGACTGTTTTGGCAAATACGGTGGATGATATTCCGATTTATGCCGTGCATAAGCTTGATTTTGGTAATTACTCAATAAGAGTTAATTGCCTTCGTCAGCCAGACGAACCAGTGACTGTATGTCCGTTATGTGAAAAAGGCGACAAACCGAAAATTTCGGTTATATTAGCTTTAATGACATCACAGGGCGTTCGTATTTTCGAGAGAGGTAAAAAATTCATTCCTAAATTGCAGAGGTGGGCGAAACAATATCCGCTTTTATGTAAACCTGTGTTTGATTTGGTAAGAATTGGTAAGAAGGGCGATCAGGACACTTCTTATGAATTTGAACGAATAGGAGCGAATGGTAAAATTGCGGATTGGCGTGAATTGGCTACGGATGAGCAGGTTCAAGCGTTACTGAACGAGGTGATTAAAGATTGGAGTTACGAGGAGATTGAAAACTACTTAAAGACGGGTAAGGATCCGTTTGCGAGGCAGACGGTGGGAAATAACGGCGGATTTAAGGCGAGAGGTTCGGTTGTTAATCAGCCAGTTCCGAAGAGACAAGCTCCATTTCCGAAAAGAAATTCTAATGTTCAGTATGACAATGACGAGGATTTTGGCGAGGATGAGGCTTCAGAACCAGAAGTTCAGCGTCCAAGCAAACAAGCTCCAGCTCCGAAGAGACAAGCTCCAGCTCCAGTTGAGAATGGAGACGAGGATTTCTAATGGGAATCGGTTTATTTGAGAATTTAAGCGAAGCATCGCAGGTGGAAGTTAAGTCGGTTTTGAAAAAAACCTTGACGAAGCGGAAGGCTGTCGATGTTTCCTTAATGAAAAAATCAACGAATATTAATACCGTAATGGCGGGCGTTCAGGCATTAACTCATGAACATTTATCAAAATATGAAGCGAGATGTGAGTTTGTGACTGATCCCCAGCGCTTGCGGGATTATATTGAATCGATAAACACCAGCGGATACTATGCAATTGATACTGAAACGATGGGTTTAAATCCGATGCTTGATGATATAGTAGGTTTTTCTTTATATACGCCAAGCGAGGATAAGGCGATTTATGTTCCGTTAACTCATATTGATATTAAGACATTGAGGCATGATGTGAGGCAGATGAGTAAGGCGGTGGCTTTGGAGCTTTTAAATGAAATTTCGGCAAAGGCGGTTATGCATAATTGTATGTTTGATTTAAGGGTTTTAAAGCATCAGTTAGGGTTCAATACCAAGATTTATTGGGACACGATGATATTTAATAAATTATTTACGAATGGTAAAGAGGTTTCCAGCTCTCTTAAGAATATTTATTCGGCGTTGAAGGGAGATGAGCAATTTTTATCATTTGATAAATATTTCGGAAAAGTGACATTTAATTTAGTTCCTATACAGCATGCCTATGTATATGCAAGTATGGATGCGTTGATGACTTGGGAGATTTATCAACATCAGCTTCAATTAATAGAAAATGATAAATCATGTGATTTGGCGGGAATATTGTCGGTTTATAGAAATATTGAGATGCCGATTTGTCGTATTGTCATTGAGATGGAAGATGCGGGTGTGGGTGTGGATTTGGAATATTGCGAACAGTTGCGTGAGGTTTATCAGAAGAAGATTGAGGAGGCGGAGGCTCGGGCTTTGGCATCGTTAAAACCTTACGAGGTAGAAATAAATGAGTATAGATTGGAGCATGGCGGTAAAAAGTGTAAACTTTCGGATCCGATAAAAATCAATTCCCCGATTCAAATAGCTATATTACTTTATGATATTATGAAAGTCGGCGTAATTGATAATAAAACTCCTCGAGGCACAGGCGCAGGGATTTTGGAAAAGGTTAAAAATGATTTTACAAGGGCTTTATTGGATGTGCGTGAGAATGGCAAACTTTTATCAACATATATAGAGGCGTTACCGAAGCAGGTTAATCCGAATACGAATCGAATACATACGCAGTTTAATCCGCTTGGTGCGGTGACAGGCAGATTTTCAAGTGAAAGTCCGAATTTGCAGAATATTCCGTCAGCGAATAAGGATATTCGTAAGATTTTTAAGGCTCGGGAAGGATATTGTTTTATTTCATGCGATTATTCAAGTCAAGAGCCTCGTATAGTTAGTCAATTATCGAATGATCCTATAATGATAAATGCGTTTACTGAAGGGAAGGATTATTATGCAACTTTGGGAGCTGCGGCTTATCATAAAAAATACGAGGAGTGCAGGGAAACGGATGCGAATGGAAATCCCAATCCAGCTGGTAAGAAAATACGAGAACGAGCGAAGCGTTGTTATTTAGGGCTTTGTTATGGTATGCAGGCAAGGAAGCTCGGCGAGACTTTGGGAGTTACGGTTGAGGAGGCGGTTGATTTAAGGCAACGGGTTTTGAAAGCCTCTCCTGGTCTTAAAATGTTATTGGACGATTCTGTTGAATTTGCGAGGCGGTATGGTTATGTTGAGACGATTTGGGGAAGAAGGCGTTATTTACCCGCGATGGAATTGGATATGTATGAATTTACTTTTTTATCGAATTCTACAGAGGCAATGATTTTTGATCCGATTGATTTTTCTACATTGGAAATGTATGACAAGCGTGATGAGATTAAGGAAAAGTATTTAAAGCGGTTAGAAAATGCGCGAGGATTTAAGCAGGTTTCGGCGATTATGGGCGAGGCTCGTGCGGAGGGGATTTCCATTAAGGATAATTCGGGAGTTATTGCAGAAGCTGAGAGGCAGGCGATTAATACGCGAGTTCAGGGAAGCGCCGCAGATATGACGAAGCTCGGAATGATAAATATTTATAAAAATAAGGAATTGCGGGATTTGGGATTTAAGATGCTTTTGGCGGTTCATGATGAGTTAATTGGGGAATGTCCGATTGAAAATGCGAAGCGTTGCGGAGAGCTTATGAGCGAATGTATGTTAGCTCCCGTCAAGGATTTTGTCATTCCGTTTAAATGTGATTGTGAATTTATGTCTCGCTGGGGCGAGCGTTTAGATGTAGCTTAATAATTTGGAGGTCAGTATGACAGAACAGCAGTATAAAAAATTTACGGATGTTTGTAATAAGGTTTATGAAAATATGCCGACATTGAAGCAGTATAAACTTATAGTTTTGACGGATGTAGACGGCACGCGGGTTTTGATGCAGTCTAAACGAAAAAAGACTGTAAAGAGTGTTTATCATTGTTTGCTTTGGCATTTGAAAGAGCTTGAGAAGGAAGGCAAACGATTAAACTTCGATGCGGAGATTAAGATTTCGGTTATAGGTAAGAAAGAATCTCAACAGCATGGAAAAAAGCGTTTTAATAAGTCGAATGGAAATCGTCAGGCGGGCAGAAGGCGTCCGTTTCCGAATAAGAATGGGAATGGACAGTCTTCCAATCAAGCGAGCGTGAGGCGTGTGGTTATTAAGAAAAAGGAGGGCGGAAAATGATAAATATATATTTAAGCGGAAAAATAACTGGTTTGGCGGAAAAACAAGCGAAGAGGGATTTTAAGAAGGCAGAGAGCAGGCTTAATAAAGCTGGGAAGAAGGCAGATGTGGGCATTCGGATATTCAATCCATGCGAAGCGTTACCTTTCGGTTTGGAGTGGCGGATTTACATGAAAAATGGTATTAAAACGCTTGTGGATTGCGATTGGCTGGTTGATGTTGGGAATGATGACGGCACATCGAAGGGCATGAAATTAGAAAAGCGCATCGCACGGGATTTGAAAATAAAGATTATGGGAATCGATGATGCGGTTAAGTTTTTGGAGAGTTGTAAATGAATAAAGAATTTTTGAAATCCGAATGTGAGACTTTACGAGGGCTTTTGGAATTGAAAAACGATAAATACGGTGACAGCTTTTATAAATCATTAGATAAGCATGGGAATTCCGCTTTTTTAGTTCGGGCAGAGGATAAGATGGCGAGGATGGAAAATTTATTCAAAATGAATGATAACGGCACGGATGATGAGAGTTTAGAGGATACAGTGCGTGATTTGGCTGGGTATTGCGTTCTTTATTTGACATATAAAAAAGAGCGTTCTTTAAATTAAAAATGAATATAATTGTTTATATAATAATGAAAATACAGGAGAGTGAACATGGCAAGAGTAACATGTAAATTGGATGCCTTGAAAGTGGCATCTGGAAAAATTAAGGGTGCGGGATTGCAGTCTCGTTTTTTAGTGGTAAGCACACTTGTATATGTATTATACGAAGATGGCGTTTTATCGCTCATGGCAACGGATGTTGATAATTTGGTTAAAGTCGATGTTCCTGCCGATTGCGAGGAGATGGACAGCAAATCTTGTTTTGTAGATTTAAACAAGTTCTGCGGATTAATCGAGCGCTTTGATTCGGATGATAAAGTATCGCTTGATTTTGAGGCGGAAGGATTGCTGGTTTCGAACGGCGGAAAAGGTAAGGGCTTTATGCTTGAGTTAGCGGAAGAGGGTTTTGATAATGTAGAATTACCAGAACCAGCTGAAACTTCAAAGGTGGATTACGGCAAATTACAGACATTTTTGAAAGTATCGCCGTCAGCGGTTGCGCAGGACGCGAGAGTTCCGTTACTAATGAATTATTATCTTGGCGAGGATATTTTATCAGCGTCACAGATGAGAGTTTGCCGATTGGATATTAATTTATTAGGGGCAGATGTTATATTACCTCCGACTTTGGTAAAAATACTGAAATTACTTGACAATACGGAGCAACTATCTTTTGGAATGACGGAAAAAGGGCTGGTATTTACGGATGGAACGGTGACAATTTTGGGATTGGATGTGGCTGGCGATAAACCGAAAATTATCAATCAGATGCGAGAATATTCGGAAAGAACTGACTGTGACAGTCAAATTTTATTTAAAAAGGGCGCTTTGGTTTCTATTTTAAGTAGAATGCTTTTATTTGTAACCGAGCGGGATAGATTTGCGGTTCGTTTATCAATTGCCGAAGGGCAGTTAGTAGTGACGACATTGGATGGTAAATCGAGCGAGGCTTTGGAAATGTCGGCGGTGACGGAAAAAATCAATTCGGAATGGCAAGCAACGGCAAATATTGATTATTTGAATGAAATTCTTAAAGCGTTGCCAGATGATGAGGTGGTTTTGGGTTTTGGCGCGGATGATGTGCTTCAGTTAATTGGAAACGGATGTCGCATGGTATTGGCGTTAATAAGGAATTAATCATGTCAAGATTGAATATATTTAAACCGAAGGCGTCCGATGGGTTTTTAGAGGCGTTGATAAATGATATTGAAATGAATGCAAATCGGGGGAGTAATAAGCCCGTGACGGCTTTCAAGCCTTCGATGATGCATTGTCAAAGGGAAGTTTTTTTCGCATTTAAGAATTATCAGCAGGATACGGCTTCGGTTGATTATCAATCAGTCGGCATTTTGGAAAGCGGAACTGATAGACATAGACGAATACAGGATGCGTTGCTTAAGTCTAAAAAAATCGAATATTTGGACATTTCCAAATACATTTTAGAAAATCAGCTTGGTTATTTGGAAGTTATAGGGAATTTCGGCAACGAAACACTGCTTTATCATAAACAATTGAATATTCGATTTATGACTGATGGCTTGGTAAAGTATAATGGTAAGGTTTATATTTTAGAAATAAAGACGGAAGCGGGTATGAAGTTTGAGCGTCATTCAGAGGTTTGGGAAGAGCATTATTTACAGGCTTCATGCTATAGCATCGTATTTATGGTAAACGATATCATATTTTTATATGAAAATCGAGATACTTTGGAAAAGAAGGTTTGCGAGCTTCATGTAACACATGAGATGCGTCAGGGCGTTTATGATTTTATCAATTCCGTTAATAGTTATTTGGAGGCAGGCGCATTGCCTCCGAAAACTACAAATTCGAAGCATTGTCAGTGGTGCGCTTATAGAAGCACATGCAAGGGAGTTTAAAAAATGATTTTAGGCGTTGATATTGGAAAAAAATATGCGTTATGTAAACTCCAGCGAGGCGTCATGCCCGAGATTTCTTTTTTGGATAGTGGTTTTTTATCAGGTTATTTATATGAGATTGATAAATTGCGTGAGCCGTTGCTGGTTGTTTATGAAAAAGTGAATGCCAATTCTCAATTTGGCGTCAAATCATGTTTTCAATTTGGTTATGAATTGGGATGGTTTGAGGCTTTGTTAGGAACAATTACGGTTGCCAAGCGAGAGGTGGTTGCTCCGCTTAAATGGAAAAATGCTTTAAATGTTCATAGTAAGGGTGAGGCGATTGATTTTGTAAGAAGTCGTTATGATGAAAAATGCATAATCCCGAAAGGCGGAAAGGTGGCAAATCATAACATGGCAGATTCGGTTTGCATCGCTCATTATGGCGCTTTGTTGTGGGAGGGGTATTTATGAAAAAGAATTCAGTGGCTGATGGCGGATTATTGAATGTGGATGCCGAAGCGGTTGAGGTTTTGGATCAAGAGGTTATACGAGATACTCAAGCTGTAAATAAGCTGGTATTGAAAATCGTGCGCCCGTTATCGGAGCGTTTGGATGGTGTGGTTGCCGAAGTCCGTGAAAAATTATCGCAGGTGGCTTCGGTTGATACTGAAAGTCTGGAGATTTATGCGATGCGTATTTCTACTGAACTGTATTATTTAGGGCAGGCACAGGAGTTTGTAGGGCTTCGGGCGGATGTAAGTAAAGTGTTTTATAAAGAGCGTTTCAATGCATTTTATCAAAAAGCTGAAGGCACGATTAATGATAAAACGGCGCAGACAGAGTATCAAGTTATGCGTGAATTTGTAGAGATGTCTATAAATGAGCGGGCTTATAAGCGTTTGAAGGTAAAAATTGAGAATGCTTATGAACTTTTGAATTCAATAAAAAAGGTATTATCAAGACGAATTGCTGAATTCGAATTAACGAAGGTTCAGCAATCGGATATTGCTTTGCAGTCAGGCGTTGATAAAAGGCGTCCGAGAACTGTAGGAAGGAGTGAATGATGGAACTTGGGGAAGGTTTTAAATTAATTCGCGGATGTAAATATCCGTATAAAATTAATGAAGCTGGCGAGGTTTTTTATTATAATAAGAAGAAGGGCTGGGTTGTTGTGAAGGTGGAAAATTTATCAGGCAATAGATATGTGCGTCTTCGTTATGAAGGTATAAAGAATGCGTCGCCAGTGGCGGTATATAGGCTTTTGGCAGAGGCTTTTATCAAACGCCCAGCTCGTAATAAGGTTTATCAAGTTCGGTTCAGGGATGGTAATAAATTAAACCATTCTCTTGATAATTTATATTGGGAGGAGGTTAAGCAATTGACGGGTAAGATTTATGCCTTGATTGTTAATGGTAAAGAGGTGTGTATTTCGGGGAGTTTAAGCGATTTCTTACGAAATGCGAATTATAATACAGGGCTTTTGTTGAGGCTTATTAATAAAGAGATGTTAATTAAGGGGGTAAGCGTTTATGTCGGAACTCGAGAAGATAATCCAGTCGATCAATAAAGACAGTAAATATTCATTGGTAAATAAGGGATTGCGGTATATAGATACTAAAAAAATCCCGTTTTCGAGTATGAGAATGAATTATATGACTTACGGCGGGATTCCGAGAGGTCATATAACGGAAATTGCGGGCGAGGAGAATGGCGGAAAAACTACATTGGCTTTGGATGTGGTGGCAAATGCGCAGAGACTTTTTCAAAAAGAGTGGGAAGATGAGATTGAGGCGTTGAAGGGAAGTGATAAAGCGTCCGATAAAGCCCGCTTGGGATTTTTAGAGAATACAGGTTGTAAAAAAGTGGTGTATTTGGATGCCGAAAATACGCTGGATGATGCGTGGATGCGAACATTGGGAATAGAAACGGATAAATTGCTTATATTAAGTCCGCAACAGGAGAGCGCCGAACAGCTTTTTGAAATTATCATTAAAATGCTTTCGACAGGAGAAGTCGGGCTTTTGGTGATTGATAGTATAGGGCATTTAATAAGTCAGCAGGCGTTTGATAAAACGGTCGAAGAGAAGACTTACGGCGGGATTGCTTTGGCGTTGACGCTTTTTTCAAAAAAGGCATCGCTTTTATGTAGTAAATATGGCACGGCTTTAATAGGAATTAATCAATTGCGGGATGATTTAAAGTCTCAATACAGTGCGTTTACCACGACTGGCGGGCGAGGATGGAAGCATACATGTTCTGTTCGTCTTTTGGTAAGTAAGGGCGATTTTATTGATGAGATGAATCAAAAAATTCCGAAAAGTCGGGCTGATGCGCCTGCGGGGAATTTGGTTGATGTTGCGGTTTTGAAAACGAAGGTTTTTAAACCAGATCGTCGTCGCACTGTCTTTACCATTAAATATGACTATGGTATTGATAAAATTGCGGATGTGGTTGAGTTAGGGCTTCAGTCAGAGGTAATTACGCAGAAGGGGGCATATTTTTATTTTTATGATGCGGATGATAAATTAATGCTTTATAAAGAGCGGGAGTTACAGTTTCAAGGAAAAGCGGCATTAATTGATTTTTTACGCGCCGAAGAGGAATTTACGGATGAGTTTGCCGAGCATTTGATAAAATTGGTGTGATTTGTTTATATAATAAAGTATGGAAAGTAAAAAGAAATTGGCGATGATACAAGAGAAGCGGGTGGCAAAGATGTTAAAATTCCGCAGACAAGCGAATTCGGGTTCGACTCCGTTTGCGAAGGGAGATGTTGTCGGCGGGCGCTTTTTGATAGAATGTAAAACACATGTAAGTAATGTGCGAGGGTATAGAGTGGAAAAGTCGACTATTGATAAAATGCGAGAGGAGGCTTTTGGGATGGGATTATCAAAAAGCGATTCGGTTTTATGCTTTAATTTCGAGCCAGATGGCGAGAATTTCTATGTATTAAGCGAACGACTATTTAAGGAGTTATTAAATGGTAAATAAAGAAATAAGCGCTGATGAGATTAAGGCGTTTTTAGATGAGAGATTTGGCGATAATGCTTATGTGCTTTTGGCAAATAAGAATGGCACGGCTGTGAGTTTAGGGAATAATATGGGAGAGGTTGAGGAGCGTTTATTCCTTTTGGGGCATTATCTTTTTTGTATGTGGCGCGATGGCGTGAAATATCCTGATTTGGTAAAAATGTGCGCTGGTGCATTGGAGAGCTTTATTAAGGTTTACATGCAACATGATAAAGATAGAGATGCGCATTATTTACCAGATATAGATTTGGATAAAATGTTAAGCGATTTGCACTACAATCCAAAGGAGAATTCCTATATTTACTGCGGAATTGGAGATTCGGTTGAGGGTGAGGAGGGTAAAACTCCTTTTATCATTAAGATGCATGGCACGGTTAATGATTACTTTACTATGCTGGGCAGATGTTTGGCTTATATAAAACATCGACATGAGATTTCGGATGATTTATTTAATAAGATACTTGAGGAGGTTTATGAAAAAGCCTCACGGGATGTAATTATCAATTTGGGAGATGAGTAATGGAGACTTTGGCGGTTAAGTATCGTCCGAGAACTTTTGAGGATGTGACTGGGCAGGGATACACTGTAGATATTTTGAGGCATCAGCTTCAGAATGATAAAGTAAAGCAAGGGTATTTGTTTTCGGGCGCATCGGGATGCGGAAAGGCTCTTGAAAATTCCATGCGTGTTTTGGCAGAGAATGGCTGGATAGCTATTGGGAAATTGAAAGTTGGCGATAAGGTTTACGGTTCGGATGGAAATTTACATAATATTTTAGGAGTGTATCCGCAGAAGGGTCAGCGTGTAGGGTATAAAGTTCATTTTACGGACGGCACGGAAATAATCGCAGATGCGGAACATTTATGGACAGGGCATTATACATTTAATGATAAAGCTGAAGAGGTTACGGTAACTACGCAGTCGCTTTATGATTACTATTCAGTGACGGATTTCAAGGTAAAACGAAGTCAGCGTTTTCGAATAAGGCGGGCATCGGCGATTGATTACCCATATCGAGAATTATCATTTCCGCCTCGTTTATATGGGTTCTTTTTAGTAAATTTACGCAGATATTTTGGAAAAATGGGAATTATATTGACATCGGGACGGAATCGTGAGTTGATACTTGATATGTTAGAAAGTTACGGCATTCGTTTTAAAGAGGGGAAGCGAATATGCGCTTTTGGGAGACGCGGTGAGTTTTTATGCGAGATTATCAATGATAAATTTGAATATTACGCGCGTTTTTGTAAGCAAGTGAAGGATTTTGAGGACTTGCGTGGCGTTATTCCGAAATATTACTTAAATGCAGGTATTGAAGCTCGTATTGAATTTTTGATTGGGGTTTTGTATTTGGCTTACGATAGAGGCACTCTTTTTCAGATAAATACGAATAATGATAATTTTGCCGAGTCGTTTAAGGTTTTGGGGAATAGTCTGGGATGTAATACATTAGTTCATTCTTACAGTAGAAATGGACGGGCGTTTTTTCGTATTCAGTTAGTAACATCTTCGGAAATACGAGAGCGGATTAATAAGGTTTTACCAAACCGAAGGCTCGGACGAATGAAAAACCGTCGTGTTGGCGTGAGTATTGATAAAATAACGAAAGCCGATGTGGGTTTGAAATATACATGTATTGAGACGGATGCCCCCGATCATTTATATGTTATTGAGAATTTCTTACTTACGCATAATACGACTGTGGCGAGGATATTTGCACATGAATTAGGAGAGAATACGGAATTATTAGAAGTAGATGCGGCATCGAATTCGGGCGTGGAAAATGCGCGTGAATTGATAAAAGCGTCAGGATTCAAATCGCTGGTGGGAGGTAAAAAGGTTTTTATCATTGATGAAGCCCATTCTGGTTCGAATGCCTTTTGGCAGGCATTTCTTAAGACTTTGGAAGAGCCTCCAGAGGATGTAGTTTTCATATTCTGCACGACAGAGCCTCATAAAGTTCCGAAAACTATTCAAAATAGGTTGATGCGGTTTAATTTTACCAGAATGGAAATCGAGCAGATAGTAAATCGCTTACAGTTTATTATTCAGTCTGAACAGAAGTCGGGATTGAAATTGAACTACGAGGATGAGGCGTTGCGTTACATTGCGAAGATATCGCATGGCGGGATGCGTGATGCGATTGCGAATATGGAAAAATGCATTAATGCAGACTTGGATTTGACGGTTGCGAATGTTTGCGAGGTTCTATCACTTACATCTTATGATGTCTTGTTCGCTTTGGTTTCCGCATTTTTGAAAAACGATAATCAGGTAATTTTGGATAGAATACAGGCAATTTACGAGGCGGGCGGAGATTTAAAGCAATTCGTCAGTCAGTTTATGCTTTTCGTTTTGGATTTGATAAAATTCTATTATACGGAAAATATAGATTTGACTGAAATCCCATCATTTATGCAGACGGCTTACGAAGATTTGAAATTGAATGACGATACTGTGATATATTTGCGGGAATTTTTAGGAAGGCTTATGGAATTGAATGCGAGGTTGGTTTATGAAAGTAATTCGAAGCCTTATATTGAGATGTTATTTTTGAATATTAAATCTAACTATAGCGGAAAAAATTAATTATAAGGGGACGGTATGATAGGTCAGCAAGCTAATTTGACATTAATAAAACGGCTTTTGCGGGAGGGACGGCTTCAGCATTTTATCATTATACATGGCGGAAAAATGAGCGGAAAAAAGGCGTTCGCTTCCGAAATAGTCAAAGAGCTGGGCATGAGTTCGGCGGTTTTGGGGGATTCGATTGATGCCGTGCGTGAAATGATAGATGATTGTTATAAATCTCAGCATGAACGGGCGTATTTGTTGTATGATTTGGAAACTTATAACTATCGAAGCCTCGAGGCGATTTTGAAAATAAGCGAAGAGCCACCAGCTTTTTCTTATATCATAGTTACAGTTAACAATTTATCGTTTTTGAAGGAGACGGTTAAAAATAGGGCGTTCATAATAAATATCATGCCATATTCATTTGCGGAAATGCGGGCTTATATACAATCGAGACGCGGAACTTATAAATTATCGGAGTTTGGTTATCAATTTATCAATACGCCGAGTTTGTATAATTACTACATTGTAGATAGAATGCTCGGCAAGTATAAGGACTTTTTTAGAAAGTTTGGCGATATTTTGACGGTAACGGGCAGTGAGTCCTTAAAAGTGAGTGGGGATTTCAATTTGAAAGTGAATGATAATGATAAATTGGATTTTGGTTTATTTTTAGATTGGCTTGGTGTGTATTTGGTATTATTTGCCAAGAGTGAAGGTAAGAATGTCTCACTTTTGGTAAGTTTGTTATTAAGATTTAAAGCTCAGATGAGAGTGAACGGCGTGAATATGTATGCATTGGTTAATAGTTTTATCATTGCGTTTCGGCTTGATTGTAAAAAGTCGTGCATTCAATTTGGCGATTTTTTTGAGAGGCTTGGGAATGATTTATGACTTTATTTGATTTCAAAAAAGCGGTGGTAAATAATGTATTGGGTAATTTTTATATATTTACGGGGGAGGAGTTCGGCGTTAAGAAAGTATATATTGATAAAATTGCCGAACAGCGCGGATTAACGAAGGTTTATGTAGATACTCTGGATGAGATTTGGAAGGAGCTGGCAAATAAATCGTTATTTGGGAATGGAAATCTTTATATAACGAGGGATGTTTCCGTAATTAAGGATGCCAAGCGAATGCCGTTATTGTTTGAAGGTTCTTATATTCAGGCGGGAATGCTAATTTTGGTTGACGATAATAATGCGAAAATTAAACAGTATGAAGATTACGAGGACTGTGTGGTTTTTTTTAGTCAATTATCAAACGACATTTTATCAATTTATATAAAAAAGGTATTGGAAACGGGCAGTCGGCATTGGGAAGGGCTGATTGATGCTTGCAATCATTCTTATACTTACTTAATGTTTGAGTTAGAAAAAATCCAAATTATCATGCAAGAGCGTGGGCTGACTGCGGAGGGGGTTTTGCGGGAAATCATGGCGAGCCGAACATGGTTTTTTACGGATGCTGGCGATGTAATTTTTACATTGATTGATAAAGTAATGAGGCTGGAGTTAGAGACGGCTTTTTCATTACTGAAAGAGGCTTACGAAGGCGGGGAGCATCCGCTCGTAATATTTACTTTGATATTTAATAATTTGGTAAATCAATTAAAATACACTGGCACGAAGCAGAAGAGTATGGAAGCGATGGGTTTAAATTATTATCAATTTAAGAATTGTCAGCAGTATGCAACTATTGGCTGGACGGCGAGGGAGACTTTACGGGTTTTTGAAATCGCTCGGGAGTTAGAAATAGGAATAAAGAAAGGAAAATACGAGCCAGAGATGGCGGTTGAGTATTTATTTTTGGCAATGGTCGGTTAATATGAAAAAGAGTAATGAAATTATCAGATGTCAGATTTGCGGACGGGTTTTGAAAAATCCGAAATCTCGATTAATTGGTATTGGTTCTACATGTCAGAAGAAGGCAGGGCTTAAGGACATCGCAATTAAGGATTCTTTTCTATTTAAAGACTTGATTAAGTTATAAATTTAGTTATACTTTCCTTAAATCGTTGTGTTTGGAGGGTATTCATGGCAGATTTTGAGAAGGCTTATAAATTAGTTTATTCGTGGGAAAATAGACAGACGAAAGTGGGATTAATTGTTTATTCCAATATCGGCGCGGATAAGGGCGGAGAGACGGTTTTCGGAGTGGCTCGTAATTTATACCCAAGATTATCATTATGGGAACGAGTGGATAAGCATAAACAAGACTGTATCATTGCTATGAAAAAGCAGAAGCGTCCGATTAACTTGGAATCGAGCGGGTTCGCATTGGCTTTAAGCCCAGCGTTGATAAACGATGTAGAATTATGCAATCAAGTGCATTCGTTTTACTATAATAACTTTTGGTTAAAAATGATTGGTGATAAAATTCCCAATCAGGCATTTGCCGAGAATTTATTTTTACTTTCCGTAAACGCTGGCGTGAAACGAGGCGTGAAAGTAGGGCAGGAGGCTTGTGGGTTTACGGGAAAGGATATTGATGGTATTTTAGGTAAGAATTCTACATCCGCTTTTATCAAGGCGGGAGCGAATGAGGTGAAAAAGTTCACGGAAATTGAAATTCGTTTTTATACATCGCTGGTTTTCAAGGATCCTATTGTGGTTATGAAGGATCCGCTTTTCAATACAAATTTACAGGCATTAATTGATAGTCGAAAGTATGAATTCCGAAACGAAAGTCAAAAAATCTTTTTGATTGGCTGGTTAAGACGCGCGAGGGCGGTTTAATGTCCGATGTAGCTATAATATCAATATGCATCACCGTATTGGTGGCGCTTTTAATCGTGCATTTTATCATTAGATCAGGGCGGGGGCTTAAGCTTTCGGGGAAGACGAAGTTTGGCGATTTCGGGCTTGAGACTTCGGAGATTTTACAAAATAGGGTTGCGGAAATTAAGCAGGTAAAAACCGAGCCGAAGAATGTTCCCGTGCAGGTTCAGGCATCGGAAATTAATGCTGATTACGAACAATTTTTGAAATTTACGAGACTTTTGCGTCATACTACTTACCAAGTCAGCAAAGTGATTGTTGGTTATTTGATGATGAACCATGTAGATTTGAATAACCGCGATGAATTTAGGAATTATGTGCGAGATAGAGTGTATGATATTATTGAGGTTTATAATAAATCGTTTTTGAGGAGCGATGATTTATTAGTGAAAGGGCTGACTGTTGATGTTTTGCTTGGCGAGTATAATACGGTATTTTTTAATTTATTGAAAAATGCCTACGGCGATATGTTTAAGATTTATAAATCTTTGCCTATACAAAGAGGAATGAAGCTGGATGTCGGCGTGGCGGAGGGTTTTGAAAAAGCGATAATGCAGGTAATGGATATATTAACCGAGAATTTGGACGCTTTACAAACAATGATGCTTGATTTATTCTATCAGCGTTATATAAAAAAACAAACGAATAGGGTAGGTGAGTAAGGAATGAAAAAGTGGCATGCGAAGGCAATGAGTAATTTTATTAAGTTTTGTATTGTGGGTTTCGTTTTCTTTAATTATGTTTACCAGTCAAGCGTGGCGGGACATCCGCTTACGAGCGATGAGGCAAAGAGCCTTTTGTATATAGCTCTGGCGGGATTTCTGATCCTTGCGCCTGTTGACGCTTCGATTTTCATAAAGAATTGGAAGTCGGTGACGGAAACGAAGCCTGAACCGAAAAAAGAGGAGGACGATCATGCTTCCAGCGATCCCTATAATTCTTAAGGCAATCCCATTATTAAAGAAATATTGGGAAATAATTTTAATCGTTTTTTTAGTGATTTGCTTCGGCATTTTCATTGCGAAGTTGAAGCGTGATATCCAAGTTCATAAAGAGAGTATTGTGGATTTACAAGAGCAGGTGGAGGTTTTGGAAATTTCCAATCAAACTTTGATAAAAAATTATGCATTTTACATAGAGAGAATACGATTACTTGAGGCTTATTCTAACTCGGGAAGGTTGATAAATTCAATATCAAACTTTACATTGCCGAATGATTTACGGAATGTATTAATTACAATTGAGGATGAGTATGTAGGCGTATTTCCGAAATTGCGTTTGACAAATGTGCTTGAGATTGAGAATGTGGTTGTGGAGATTAATGAATTACGCGCAGAGGAGGAGATGCGTATGAAAGTAGAGAGTTATACGAATATTGAATCGGTTGAAACCGTCCCAGAATTATTACCACAGGCGGAGGGAACGAATGAAACGAATATTTAAATTAATATGTATTTTTGTAATTTTATCATTTTTCATTGCATGTAAAACAACCGAATCGGTTAAAGTAGTAACGAAGCCGTTAACCGTTCCGCCCGATCCTTATCGAATTAATCAAATGAATTCGGCGCAGGATTTGGTATTTGAGTATAGACGCGCTATTATGAAAATAAGCGAATGGCAGGTTTGGTATGATATTCAAATCGGCAGTAATTACTATAGAGGCGGAACTACAAACACGAACAGCAACATTACGAATAATTAATTAAAGATTTTCAATCATAATTCCGTTATTTGTTTATATAATAACTAAATAAAAAAGCTGGAGGTATAGCTATGTTAATTAAAACGAAAGACGGAATATACAGTCACCATAATTCTTTGGGATTGGAATTCAAGGTTTTGAATGGAACGGACGGTGTGGTTTATTTATTAGATCATGTGGACGAGCGGGAGATTTTTAGAGTAAAGCCGAAGGGCGTGACAAATCAGCAGATTAATCTACATTTGGCGACTTTTGAGGCGTTTAAATTGGCGGTTATGGATTTGGTGATAAAGCAAGCGAACCATCATCAAGTGTTCGATTTGGACGAGCTTTGGCAACATGAGATTTTGATTCAGAATAAGTAGGAGGCGGGAGAATGGAAAAAATGCATGGACAGTGGTATTATTGCTGGCGAGCAATATTTGAAAAAGAGACTTATACATGGCTTAAAAATCGTCGATATTCTTTATACAAAGAGGGCGATGTAGAGATAATTGATGCGTTTGAGGATGTATTCGCATTGGCGGAAAAAAGTAAGGGATGTCGCCGAAATAAAGCCCGTCATTTGCGCACAGTTGCCTCACACGGCGTTATTTAAGGAGAGGTGGTAAATATGGTAAAGCAATTTGAGGATTTGGTAAATTACGGTGTTTTTGGTAAATTTCGAGGATTTGGACGATGTTCCTTTTTATGCAATTCGGGACAGTATAAATAAAGATTTATACATAACGAAGGGCATTAGCTTGAAGGATTTTTTTGATTGGAAATACAATCGAAAAATTGAGGCGGATGCATGGGAAGGTAAGAAGTTTATCATTGTCAAATTAGATTGGGTTGATGTAACTATCAAATATTACCATGACGGCAAATTTGAGGATGCGGAATTCAATAATGCGGGAAGGCAGTTTGATACTTACATAAAATTTGTAAATACAATAATTCCAATCAGCTTATTACTTGGCGTGAATGAATGGGATGATGTATTGGCGGAGTATATATGCAAATAAATCAATCGTTTTGTAGTTATTTGTTTATATAATAAATAAATAAAATTTTAGGAGGATGCACATGGGGGTATTTAAGGATGCTTTGGAAAGCGTAAAAAAATGTAGAGTCACGACTGATGAGGTTATCGTGAAATTATCAGACGAAGACTATGAGGCATTTAAGGAATTAGTATGGACGGCGAGAACCATACATAGACAAATGCAGAAGAAGGGCGGAACTCGTAGGGTTTTGAGAGGCTTTGATTTGGCTCGTGAGGGCATGAAAGCCGATCAAGAGGCGAGTGGAGAAAGTGGTGACGACGAAATGCCGTCAATTTTAAGTGAATAAATAAAAACAGGAGATTTTAGAATGAAAAAGTTAATGATAATTTTTGGGTTGCTTTTGGCAACGGGCGTGGCGTTTGGGAAGCCAGCTTATAAGCAATGGGGGAAGAATTCGGTTGTGGAAGAATGGAAAGAGTATGATATTCAAGGCGCTTATGCGCCGAAATACTTAACCGCTTATAAAAAAGGCGGGAAGGATGGAGGCATGTCTGTCGCCGTATATGTAAAGACAAATAATATCGCGCAGAAGTCAGTGCTTGTTGCCGTATCATTAGTAACATCCGAGCCGATTGATTTTACCGTAGGCGATAATTTTGCTTTTATCGGTAATATATATACGAATGAGGAGCGGGTTCGTGATGATGCGGGCGAGTTTTTCGGTTCGTTTGTAGGATTGACTGGCGATATTTATAAAACTAAAAAGATTGTGGGAACTAATAATATTAAAATGCAGGCTTTTGTCGAAAACGGTTCAAGTGATGGGCGTTATATGTATAAAGCCGTTTTTGAAAATATTAATCCAGAGGTTTTACAGTGCAATTGGGTGTATGTGATGCCGACATTTAAAAATCCGTCAATGGTAAGGTTTGGCGCTTATGAGGTATATAGTCAATACGCTTCGATAGAAAATGATAAAAAGGAGGCGGAAAAGAAAGCGCAGGCTTTGGCAGAGGCGGAAAAGCAAGCGAAGGCAGAGGCAGTGCGTCAGGCGTTTTTGAAAAATCAAGAGGCGTTAACACAGTATCCGTTATCATATACGAATGGGTCGTCAGTGGCGTTTCGTTACCCAATACGAATGGGAAATGGTATTCAATATATGGGATATATGGATGCTTCCAAACCTGAAAAAATAGGGGATGGTATTTATGCGCAGGATGTAGGTGATATGTATTTTAATAACGGAATGGTGACGGTTCGTATTCAGACTGTGTATGTGAAAAAAGCTGGCGCGTATATGATATGGTTCAGGCTTAATGGTAATCAAAATCCAAATTTTAGCTTCAGTGTGAATGATATGAAGGGGCAGTATTACAAACTTAATGATGGCACATGGGCTTATGGATGGGTTTTGAATACGACTGAAAACCGTATAAAAGATACGCGTCAGGTGGGGGATTTCAAGTATTTACGGGTAGATATTGGCGATAGATATTATGTGACGGAGGCGGATTTGAAATTCATTTATATTTTGAAAGAGGCGGTTGAGGGTATGGATGCCATGTTAGTTGATGCGGGAGTTAAAAAATGATAATATGGGTGTGCGCATGGTTAGTGGCGGTTGTTTGTTTTCTAATTTGGAAGATAAGCGATGATAGAGATTGAGTTCATGGTATAAAAAATTCCTTTGTTAAAATTTTTGTTTGCGAATAGGGTGATTTCATGTTATCCTATTCGCTGTTATGAAAGGGATGATAATTTAGGAGATTGCGGAATGTTTAAGACTTTTGTTGATTTATTTTGCGGAATTGGTGGGTTTCGGCTTGGTTTGGAGCGCTGCGGATTGGAATGCGTTTGGAGTTGCGATATAAATCCCACAGCGCGAAAGGTTTATAATGATAATTACGGCGAGATGCCTGCGGGAGATTTAAGGCAGGTTAATGCGCAGGATATACCGTCAATGGATATAATATGCGGAGGATTTCCATGTCAGTCATTTTCAAAGGCGGGGAAGCAAGAGGGGTTTGACTGTGAAAATGGGGCATTGATTTATGAGGTTTCGAGGATTGCGGAGCATCATAAACCGAAGGCGTTGATACTTGAGAATGTTCCGAATTTAAAAAATATAGATGGCGGGCAGGGATTGGTTCGGGTTTGTCGTCTTTTTGAAAAAATCGGTTATAATTGTCAATGGTTCGAGTTAAACGGCTCGGAATATGGAGTAGCGCAGAGGCGTGTTCGGGTATATTTTCTATTTATTCGTAATGATATATACAAGCGGATTACCATTAATTATCAGTATTTGCGGGAAGCGATGTGGGATTTGGTAACGATTGGCGATATATTGGATCCTGTTTCCGAATTAACGGCGGATTGCGAGGTAAATCAGGATTTATTTGAGTTACGATTGTCGGCTGTAGGGAAGCATCGTTCGTATAATATGTTATATTGCGGATCGAAGATATATCAGAATGATGGTGTTAATAAAATGAGGTGGCATCAATCATGCGGAATGCGGGTTTACAGCGATAATGGAATAAGTCCTACGCTGACATCTCATATAAATTTTGTATATGACAGTAGGATTAAGCGCATTCGTAAGTTTACGCCGAAGGAGTTATTGAAATTGCAGGGATTTCCGCAGGATTTTATCATTCCGAAGGGTTCGGCGGTAAAATTGGTGGGAAATTCGGTTATTCCGAGAATGGCGGAGTTGATATACAGGCTGATGGATGTTGAAAAACCGTTTTAAAAATTTGCGGGCGCGAATAAGCCTTTTTGTAATTATGTTTCTATTTATGAGCGTAACTCCTAATTAATTATACGGACGATTGACTACGCGTCCGTATTGTTTTATTACCCAGCGGGCGTTATCATTTAAAAATTTGCGGGAGCGTTTAAGCCCATGTGGAATAACCATCTCCCTAAAATTCTGCGGAACATCAAAGCCTTTTGGTAATAATCTTACCAAACATGGCATGTTCATTTTTGATAGTTTCATATCAATAGCCCATATTTTCATATAGTTTTTTGTTAGTTGCTTGGCGTGAGTTGTCCTTAACCTTTGGTTTATTGTAGGTAAGGGCTTGACATTTGTTTTTGAATGTTTTATACTTTATATACGGTTGATAAAGAAAAAGAGAGGTTACGGATGGCGGATGATCGCGAGTATAAAATGTCTCCAGAGGAGCGTGAGAAGGCAAGATTAGCGCGACAGGAGGCTCGGCATTACCAAGCGATGTTGCGTGATACGGAAATCGCGACTGCGTGGTTGAATGGTAAGAACCGCGCGGAGTTAAAAGCGATTTATAATATGTCCGATATAAAATTGGATAAGATTTTGAACGGTCCTATAGCCAAGAAGGTAATGAAGGAGCGAGAAAAGGCAATAAATCAGCTGGTAAAGAGGGTATTTGCGAAGCATGATCGCGATTTCGAGCAAATGTTGGATAAATATTTCGCAAGGGCGTTGGATGATGAGACTATAAAAAAAACAGGAATAGGGCAGTTATTCACGGTAATTGATGTAGTAAGTAAGCGATTTGAGGCGATTCAGAGGAATGAGCTTGAAAATAGGCGTTTGGCGTTAGAAAATAAGCGAATGTTATATGAAAATCGGGCATATAGAGAGGTATTGGAGGCGGATGCGGAGGTAGTATCGGGCGATAATTCAATAATCGGGCATTTTTTGGAAAAAATGAAGGGCATGGCGACTCCTAATTTAGATAAATCCCTACAATCAGCCGATAATACCATGCAGTCATTCAATAATACCTCGCAATTGCCTAATAAATCAGCAGAAGAGGTAAGTTTAGGCAAGGCATTTGAGGGTTTTGGCGAGGATCGATCTATATCAGTAGAGGATGTAAGGGCGATAGATGGGCAGTTGCCCGCTTTGGAGTAGTAATTTTACTGTTTTTCATTCGAATTATCCTAATATTGAGGCGGGAGTGAAGGCATCCCGCCCGTTTTTTATTGTTACTTTTTGTTTCGAGGGCGTTACTTCCCGTTATGAGCGTTTTTACTGGTCCCGAAATGACGCTCCCTAATTATTCCGATAATTTCATAAGAATTTGCCATGATTTCATAGATTTTAGGGCATTTCAGCCCTACGGAAGCATAGGCGAGCGTTGTTTTACCCCCATGAAAGTATGACTGTATTTATCAAAAATAATGGGCTTTTTTAGGCATATTTTCATAAGAATTCAGGCATTTTGGCGGGTAGGGAGCGTCATTTTACCCCTACGGAAAACGCTCCGATACTTTCATGTAGGCAAAATAAGGCTTTTTAGGTTGATTTATTGGGGAATGTTTATATAATGCATAAGTAAGGTTTCATGTGTATCTCATAGTTTGGGGGCGGGGAAGCCTGCCCTTTTTGATTTGAGAATGGATGATTTTCTTCATTTTTTTTTCTTCTTATTGTTTGAATGTTTAGCCTCAGCCCTTCGGGGCTGGTGGCGTATAAATACGAATGGCAATTATGGGACATAATTTATTTGGCGGGCGTAACAACCCGCCCGTATTTTAATTGCTTTTTATTATTAATGTTTATATAATAAGGTATAGGTAATTAGAAAAAGGGAAGCATTCCTTTTTTAAGGTTCATGCCAATCGGACTAAATATATCATATCATTTTTCATAATTCTGTTTAATTGTGGCGGGGAAACCCGCCACCGTTAATTAGGGATTGCGGAGCGGGGTGGGGCGCGTAAATCTAACTATATTGGAATGTAAAATATTGGAATGTAAAATAAAAGCCTTTTAATTTTTGGAATGAGCGAAGGCGGGTCAGCCCCGCCTCGTTCTGTATTATCATGCTATATTATAGAAGAAACTCAATTGATTTTATCAATTATCGTCGATATTTCCAATGTCCTCATTCAATCGGCAGAGGCATTGAAGCTCTCGCGGTTTCCAGTCGCTGTAACGGGATTTGAATTCGTCACAGCTTAACTCTTCATATTTTTTACCTTCGCATGATAATTTGAGTAGTTCTCCCATGCATTTGGCGATAGTGTTGATGCCTTTTTCGGCTCTTGTTAATTTATCCATTTGTAAATCTCCTATTTGTTTATTATACAATAAGTATCGGTATTTGGCGGGAATACTTTAATTATTTTTTCTATTGTAGTTAGTTTGTTTTGTTTATATAATATTTTCGAGAGGTTAATAAGTATATGGAATATAAGGGTAAGAATTACGAGATTTATGAAGGGGATTGTAAGGAGTGGATGGATGGATGCGCCGAGCAGTCTATTGACATGTGCTTAACTGATCCGCCGTATTTCTTTTTAGGGATGAATGAGGATTGGGATGCTGGCAAGTTAAATAATTCGGTTAAGAAGTGGCGGTCGGAGAATCAGGATAGAGAGGCTCGTCATGGCAATCGATTTTTAGAATTAGCGCTTGGTTATGAGAAGGGCGGAGCGACTTACGGAGCAAAAAAGACTATTGAATTTTATCATTTTATGAAGGATGTTTCGGACAGGGTATATAAGGTTTTGAAGCCAGGGTCGTTTTATTTTGCTTTTAGTCAGCCGAGATTGGTTCATAGGATGATGACGGCGATTGAGGATGCGGGGTTTAATATACGGGAGTTGATGATTTGGTATCATCCGAATGGAAGTCCGAGTCGGGCGATGAGCCTTGAGAGGCATGTTGATGGGCGTTATGGTGATGATAGAGCGCAGGAGGATTTGAAAAAGTCGATGGAGAATAGGAAGACGCCTGTGCCTGCGGTATTATACGAGCCGATTGTATTTGCGCAGAAGCCTCCTGAAGGGTCGTTGATTGATAATTGGAAGAAGTGGGGAGTAGGGTTGATGGACATGAATATGGATTCTGGCGGAATATTGCCGTCAAATGTTTTATATTTTAATAAGCCTCTGGGGGTAAAGAACAAGCAGAGCTGGAATAATCATCCTACAGTAAAGCCGTTAGATTTGATTGAGTATTTGATAAATACTTATAGCAAGCCGAATGATAAAATATTGGATCCGTTTTTAGGGAGCGGAACTACTGTGGTGGCTTCGATTAATCAGAAGCGTTATGGGATTGGCGTGGAAAAGAATGCCGAATATGTAGAAATCAGCAAGAGGCGGGTTGATGAGGCTTTGGCGGAGACGCGATTATTTTAGGAGATTGGGATGGTAAATATGGTAAATAAGGTAAACGAGGTTATAGAAAAATTGGATGGTTGCGGATGTTTTGGGGATGATAGGGAGTATTTGATGCGCAGGCGTCAATGGGATGGTTTGGTAAATCAGCGTCATAAGGCTTTATTGGTTAGGAATTGGGTTTATACAGCGTTACAGAGAGCGGATTTCAAGGTAAGGCACGAGGTTTTACTTAAGGAGGTTTTGGAAGAGCTTGATGAATTTTTGAATTTGCATTAATATATAAGTAAGAAACGATGACATAATTGCACCGCGTGGGCTGGCAACGGCTCGCGCTGATATAAAAAAGCGTTTTCAATGTTTTTGACATTTAATACTTCTACTTGGGGCTGGGTAATACCAGCCTTTTTTATCATTTGACTTTTGACAATTAATTTATTATCATTTCCATATCATGATAAGCGTTAAGAATATTCAGAAGAAGCGAATGAAGGCGATTTCTTTGCCTGTTTTGGATTTGAAATTGAATCAGAAGTCCGTGAATTCTATTATCTATACGGGGTATTTGAATGTTTGGGAAGGGGCGGTTCGTTCGAGCAAGACGGTGGTGAGTATTTTGGCTTTTGTATGTTTTGTATATAATAGTCGGGATAGCGTATTTATCATGAGCGGCAAGACGATTGCTTCGCTTTATAGGAATGTTATAACGGGAGATTATGGTTTATTGTCATTATTTAGGGGCATGGCGGATTATAAGCGGGACAGTCAAAATAATTCGGTTATAGTATTGACGGGAGCGGATGGACAGCAGAAGACGATTTATTGTTTTGGCGCTAATGATGAGCGAAGTTATCAGACATTGCGCGGGTTGACGGCTGGCGGATGGTATGCGGATGAGATAAATTTGCAGAATAGGAATTTTATTGAGGAGGCGTTCCGTAGGACGATAGTTAGTCATGAGCGTAAGCACTTTTGGACTTTAAATCCCGACAATCCTTATCATTTCATATATACGGACTTTATTGATAAATACCAAGAGGAAGGGCTTGAGGGATTTTGGCTTTGGTTTTTCACTTTGGATGATAATCCCAGCTTGACGGAAGAGAGGAAGAATGAACTTCGGATGCAGTATTCAGGGATTTTTTACAAGCGTTACATATTGGGGATGAGGTGCGTAGCGGAAGGCGCTATATACGATATGTTCGGGCGGGATTGTATTTATCGGGATGAGGATAAGCCAGATTTTCATACATTTAAATTTACGAGGACGATTGCGATGGATTATGGAACGGTAAATCCGTGCGTATTTTTAGATATATTTGATGATGGCGTTACGGTTTATGTAGATAGTGAGTATTATTATGATAGTAGGAAGATGATGAAGCAGAAGTCGGATGAGGATTATGCGGATGATTACAGGGATTTTGTGGAAAATTGGTTTTATCCGAGTGATCCATCTTGGCGCGGAAAACCTGAGGGGATTTTGGATCCATCAGCCGCGAGTTTTGCGGTGGCGTTAAAGAAAAGAGGTTATTTTATTACGGATGCGGATAATGATGTGGAGAATGGAATCCGTAGGGTTTCTACTATGTTTAGGAAGGGAACATTGAAAGTAAATGAAAGATGTTTAAATACGATTAAGGAATTAACTTCGTATTCGTGGGATGATAAAAAGTCGGATGTCGGCAAGGAAGAGCCGCTTAAAGCGAATGATCATAGTTGTGATGCTTTGCGTTATTATGTAAATACTCGTGTGGGTTCATGGCGAGTAGGGGAGACTGGTAAGTGATTAAATTTAGGAACGATAAATTGAATAAAGCGATTACTAAAAAAGCGGGCGATAAACCTAAAATTTATAATCGTATTAAGACGGCTGACATGAAGGCGGATGTATTGGTGGAACATGTAAAGCCTATGGCAACTCATGATGCTTATAGTAATGTTATGGCTCGTTTGGGTTCGAATACGGATAATATATTAAATTACAGCGAATATACGCAGGAGAGGATTACGAATTATTATCCTCTTTTGCAGTCTTTGTATCGTGAGAATTGGGTAATTAGGAATATAATTTCGGCAGTTCCGAATGATATTACTCGTAAGTGGTTTAAGGTAAAGACTGCGGTTGATACTGCGATTGATGATAAAGTAGAGCGTTTGTATAGGAAAACGAATTTGATTAATGAGGTAAATCGTGGGATGCAGTGGGGCAGGTTATTTGGAGGCGCGATTGGGATTTTATTGGTTCGAGGGCAGGAGGATAATCTTGATGAGCCGTTGAGTTTGGACGCGGTTGAACCTGATGGTTTTTATGGTATTTATGTGATTGATAGATGGGCGGGGGTAAATCCGTCATTGGAAATTATAGATGATATTTCGGATCCTGATTTTGGGTTGCCGAAATATTATGATGTAAGCGATCCGAATATAAATTTACATGTTCGTGTGCATCATACAAAGGTTTTGAGGTTTATAGGGCGTGAATTATCAAATGTGGAGCGAATTCGGGAGTTATATTGGGGAGTGAGCGAGGTTGAGTCTTTGTATCGTGATTTGGTGAGGCGGGATGCGACTGCGGAAAATATATCATCTTTGGTATTTAAAGCGAATTTATCGGTGGTTAAAATGAAGGATCTGGATCAGATGTTCACTATAAATTCGGTCGCTGTGCAGGATAGATTTTGGAATTTGATGGCAAATGTATCGGCGGTTGAGAGTAATTTAGGAGTGAAGGTGGTAAATTCGGAGGATAGCGCTGAATATTTGAATTATAGTTTTGCGGGATTGAAGGAAGTTTACGAGACAATGATGATGGATTTGGCGGGAGCTTCAAGGATTCCCGTTACAAAACTATTCGGCAGAAGTCCTGCGGGAATGAACAGCACGGGCGAGTCGGACATGCAGAATTATTATGAATTTTTGGAAGATGTAAGGGAAGGGCAGTTTAAACGAATAGTGTTGAGGTTATTACCTTTGATTGCTTTATCATGTATAGGGCAAGTGCCAGATGATTTGGATTTTGAGTTTGGTTCGTTTAAGGAAATGGATGATTTACAAAAAGCGCAGATATTACAGCAACGCTCAGGCGTGGTATTGGAGGCGTTTAATGGTAATTTGATTCCGCAGAATGTGGCGATGCAGGAGCTTAAGAATTTATCAGAACAGTATGGGGTGTTTGATGGAATTACGGATGAGATGATAAAAGAGGGCGAGGGTAAGTTTGCGAGTGATTTACAGCAGATGCAGGATCCGATGGCGGGCATGGGCGGAGATATGGACGGAATGGAAGCGATGATGTCGGGTCAGCCGATGGGAGCGGGCGCTGATGTAAGTAATCCAGAGCCTCCGAATCCCGAGCCGAAGGATCCGTCAGCTCAGCATGATGCGATAGAGGACGAGCCAGATGAGTTAGAAAAGCAATTATTGGAAATTAGGAATAATTTATTACAGAAGCGGAACGAAGGTTATTATACGGCGGATGATTTGGATTTTTATCATGGTGATGATGTGACTTTGGATGATTTATTTATACAGTATGAGCAGTTAAGTAAAATGAAAAAGAAAGCCGAGAAGGATTACCAAGAGGCGATGAGTTATATGTATAGTTTCAGTTCTATGGATGACATTCCGCTTGCTAAAGTTAATAAA
>ERZ808278.292-NODE-292-length-37453-cov-3.916760_pt1 | contig 37453 bp, 35 predicted proteins | sample MGYA00521239_ERZ808278 | MGnify/ENA primary metagenome ERZ808278 (study PRJEB31516, sample SAMN03275600) | gut metagenome | biome: mammalia-associated habitat; material: feces | host: Papio cynocephalus | place: Kenya | collected 2012-07-17 ... | reverse complement strand
GTAATAACGCACCTTGCAACTCATTTCCGCTCTCTTTGATAAAGTGGAAACAAATCGTAAACGTTTTCTTTTCTAAAACTTCCAAACTGGTTTGGCAAGCGGAAGTTTTCTCATCCGTCAAATCAGCCATATTTCCTTCCAAAACAACAACGTCCCCGTCTTTGATCTGGACAAAAATCTGTTCTGCCATTGCACCGCTTACCTGTTCAAAATAAAATTTATACCACACCGCGCAAGTGCTCAGATTTTCCAGTGTAAATTCTTTTTCGACCGTTTTTCCCGGTTCAAATAAACATTCCGAATTTTGAATTACCGGTTTTCCATCATTGAGATTTAACCGAACATTGCCCGTGTGAAACAAATGTCCATCCGACTGAATTGTAGATACAACCAAAACAAATGTTGTCACGCTCAATGCCGCTGTCAACAAAATGATCGCAAGCATGCTGACCGTCAGACGTTTGGCGATATTCTTTGCACTGCATTCTGTCATGCGGTTGCACCCTCTTCCCCTTCCGGCAACACAATGGACCACCGGATTCCAAGCTCTATTTCCGCATTCTGATACGCATTTCCGGCAGACGTGTCCATTGTCACAGTAATACGATAGGGGAGCGTCAGATCGGTTTCTTCCCCTGCAGAAAATGTTTCGCAAAACATCATTTCCGCGACATCTGCAAGCACACCGTCACAAACCACGCTTCCGTTAAACGTGTTCTCCACTTTGATATGTAACACTTTTGCCAGTTCTTTTTCATCCATGGTTACAAAAACAGAAAAAGCAAGTGTCGTATCCGTTTTTTGTTGTAATACAATGGTGTACACGTTGCTTTCGCTATCACCCGGCAACAGATCAGAAGTTTCAAAAGTCCATGTTTGCTCTGCCGATCCAATGCTGTTGCTGACCGTCATTGCGCCAGAAACATGTGTATTTTTCCGTACAAACTGTACAATCAGTAACGCAACAGAAACCGTCAGCAATATAGATAAAACCGTAATGATCACCTGATATTTTTTCATGGTTCTCACTTGTGCGTACCTCCATTTTTACGGATCTTCCGATGAATTCCTTCGCATCCGTTCAGTAACAAAACGCCGCAAAATCCGAATCCGGTATTCCGATCCGGTTCCTTTCCCTCTTTTTTGACTTTTCTGCGAATCAAAGCAGAAAGCAAGAGGTCCAACATAAGAAACAGGACAAAAATCAACACAAAGCCCGGTACGGTCTGTACCCATAAAATCGGATACCCCAAAATCGGGATTCGAAAGCCATTCCAAACGCCACGAATTTCTTCTTTTTGAACAAGTTTTGCCGTATCTTTGGCATCCGCATCGCCCTTTATCCAATAAGCACCGTTTTCTGTTGCCACAATCCGCCCCAATACAAACTGCTGCTCGAACTGATAGGATACAACCGCTCCTTCTTGCAATAACGTATCATTTACGCGTACAAGTATGATAAAGTCTCCGCGTTTGACAGTTGGTTCCATTGCGTGATTTTTTTCCACGCCAGGTTTAAAGACGAAATTTCCAGGGATCTGGCTACTCCACAAAACGGATTCCGCAATTAAAACAATACAGCTCAGAATTACCATGCACAAAAGCGTTTTCCAAAGGATGCGTACCCCACGCTCCATAAAACGCTTTGCAGAATTCTTCTGCCTTGCCTGCTTCATATTTGACCACTCCTCTTATTTCATGCACAATTTTAAACTTTATCTGTCAGCACACCTGCATCTTTTTTCGGCAATTGCATTGCGCCATCATATAAAAGTTGCAAATTTCCCTGCGTAATGGTACGATCTTCCCAAATCACATATTCCCGAATTGCAGAAATAAAAAGTGTAACATAAGGGAACAATGTTTCAGGTGAGCAATTCAATTTTTGCGCGATCAACTCCGTAATCTCATGATAAAACTGATTCAATGACTCTGCCATCCGTTTTAATTCATCCCCATATACAGGACTATTCGCCACCTGGTATATCAGTTTAATATCCTTTTTCAATCGATCGGTCGTATCAAAAAAGCAATCAAATAACCGATTTATGGAATCAAGATTTTTCACCGCAACTAAAAACAATTCGTTTGTGATGCTCCGCAAACCGTAATAGGTTGCCTCCAATACCAATTCCTGTTTTCCTGTAAAACGATAATAAAAGCTGCTGGACGAAAGGTGGGCTGCCTTACAAAAATCCCGAACTGACGAATGCTCCAAACCGTTTTCGACCAAGCATCGAAAGCTACTATCCATCATCGCGGGATAGCTATTTTTCATTCTTTTTGAAATTTTCATTTTTTCACTTCCTGTCGCTTTTGAAAAGCACGTTCCAACAACTGCACAAGGCAGAACGTTTCCCCCCTGCATACAATCTGAAAAGAACCGTTATTCAAGATATTCTATTCCAATGAATTCCCTTTTGCTGTAAATTATTTTCTTAGAACTGTCAATTCTGTGAATGTATCTCAATTCACAATTCGATGTTATTATAACACAATTTTGGAGATTTGTCAACTGCTTCTTGGAACTGTCAATTCTATGAAAGGCAGAAGTCATATAATCTGGAGAAATTATAGCATAAATATTGGTATTTGTCAAGTGAATTTCCTTACATATCCGTGATATTACTCATTTTTTCATCGGTTACATTTTGATGAACCACTCGATTTATTGAAATATGCCTCATTTCATGATTCCAAAAATGCAATAGCCGTCAAAAAAGACGTCAAAATAAAGGAGGAAAAAGAATGTCAAAACGCGGAGAAAATATTTACAAACGGAAAGATGGAAGATGGGAGGGTAGAATTACGGTTTGTTTCCCATCTTCCAAAAAAGTTTCTGTTTATGGAAAAACCTATCGTGAAGTAAAAGAAAAACTGATGAATTACCAAACGACTACTTTGCAATTTTGCAATCAAATGGATACGGTTGCATCTGCGATTTTAATATGGTTATCAGAAAAAGAAAAGAAACTGAAAACTTCAACTTGCGTTAAGTACAAAAATCTATCTAACAAATACATTTTGCCACGGATTGGAGATGTGCCAGTACGAAAACTTACAAAAGAAATTGTTACGAATTTTTTTCAAAGTCTATCCGACGTAGGTGTATCTTCAAAAGTCGTGAAAGATGTGTTTATGATTCTAAAAAGTGCAATTTTGCATTTGTGCGGAACGGTAGATTTAATTTTGCCGGATCTTTCTGCATTTCCAAAGAAATCCAAGTTGCAAAAAATCACTGTGTTGTCTAATCACGAGCAAACCCGGTTGGAAACTGTTCTGCTGGATAGATTGGATGAAAAGCGCTTTGGTATTCTTTTATGTTTGTATACAGGATTACGTATCGGGGAGTTGTGTGCGTTACGTTGGGAGAATATCAACTTGTGTACCAAAAGTATTTTGATTACGAAAACCATGCAACGATTGCAGTCTCAGAATGGTATCGACAAAGAAAAACGTACTGTGATTATCGAGACAGATCCAAAGAGTCTTGATTCTATGCGAGTTGTTCCGATTGCGGATTTTTTGGTATATTTCATGGAAAGTATGCGCCCCATGACGGAATCTGCATATCTTTTAACAGGGACGGAAAAGTATATTGAACCACGTAGTTATACCAATCTGTTTAAGCGGGTTTTAAAGGAGGCAGGAATTCGGGATTATAATTTTCATGCACTGCGACATACATTTGCAACACGGTGTATTGAAAATGGAATGGATGTAAAAAGTGTGAGTGAAATACTGGGACATTCTACAACGAAAATTACTTTGGATAGATATGTGCATCCTTCCCTGGAAAGAAAACAGGATTGGCTGAATAAGTTAGCTGACAGCCGTCAAATTTCAGCGTCAGTTGTGTAAGTATTCTTTGATATACAAAGATTTTTTGAACGTTTTCATAGAATTGACAGTTCCAAGAAAAAAAGCCGTCTTTTGTGACGGCTTTTTTCTTACCAATCCCATTTTGTTTTATATTTTGATTTGGAATTGGAAATTTTAATTGTAATAAATTCAAAATCCAATATTCTGGTATTATTGTATTATTATAAATGAAAAATGGAAAATTTGCTCGTTTTTTGATTAAATATTTCCCATTTTTATAAATTCCTGCATTTTAAAGTTCATCGGATAACAACAGACTATGGATTTGATCGGTGTTTTAGGATGTTTTAGCTAAGTTTTAGGATAGGTTCACTGCACTTGCAAATCCGCTTGACTTTTGATTGCCCCCTTGTTATAATGTTTTCATCTATGATTGTGAAAAATAAGGAGGCTTTTCATGTTTTTACACAAAATTTGCAGTTCCCTCGATCGCATTCAAACAGATAATTTTTCCGTTCTACCGCATCGTGAGTCTTTCTCTGCACTACGCAATGAGCCATTTTCTTTCCAAATTGCTTATCAGATACAAGATATTCCGGAAGGCAGATTGGCATTCTATACCCGAATTGAAACGGAGCTTCCGATCAAGCTCTATTCCGTTGGCTATATTCCCGTGGTTCACACCGCCGTGCCAGGCATAGAAAATCCACCCGCACCGGGACTTTACGGTGATTTGCTTTTAGAAAAGAAAGTGAATCCGCCACTTGAGGTTTGCTCTTACCCTTGGTTTCCCATGCATATTGAAAAAGACGAAAAGCATTTGCTGTATGCGTATACTGACAGTTGTCAATCTTTATGGTTCACCATCAATCCGGAAGGAAAAAAGCTGAAAGCCGGATACTATCCGATCCATATTCGCTTTTATAACCGGGATAGCCAAGACTTGCTTGCAGAATCGGTGATTACGCTGAATCTGATAGACGCCATTCTCCCAAAACAAACCCTCCTGTATACAAACTGGTTCCACTGTGATTGCCTGTGTGATTTTTACGGAGTAGAACCGTTTTCTCCTCGTTTTTACGAAATCTTCAAAAGCTTTGTACAGGTTGCCGCAGAGAACGGAATGAATATGCTCCTTCTCCCTGCGTTTACGCCTCCTTTGGATACCCCGCTTGAGAAAACACGCAAAAAAATTCAGCTTGTCAAAATTACATTAGACAATGGTATTTATTCGTTTGATTTTTCTGAAATGAAACGGTATATCAAAATCTGTCTGCAATGTGGAATTACCCATTTTGAACACGCGCATTTGTTCTCACAATGGGGTGCAACTGCCGCCCCTGACATTTACGCTACCGTGAATGGAAAGGAAAAGCAACTGTTCGGACGAAAAACCAAGGCCTCCGGTCCTGCCTATCGAAAGTTTCTCCATGCGTATCTGCCAAAACTCCGTGAGTTTCTGCGCTCCTTAAAGTTAGAGAAAAAAGTATTATTCCATATATCTGACGAACCAAATGAACATGTTATCAAAAGTTACACTGCAGCAAAACAAACCGTGGGAGATCTGTTAGATGGTTGTATGTGTGGAGACGCGCTTTCTCATTATGAACTTTACAAAAAAGGATTAGTAAAACTCCCGATCGTTTCGACTGACGCGCTTCCTGACTTTTTAGGAAAATGCGATAAAATGTGGTGTTATTATACCGGGGGGCAAGTGCAAGGTGGACTTAGTAACCGTTTGCTCCAGATTGAACCAGCGCGGAATCGCGTACTTGGATTGGAGATGTATCAGCACCACATTCTCGGTTTTTTACATTGGGGCTACAATTTTTACTATGATGTCCTGAGTCAGGGATTTTTCAATCCGATGGTAAATCCCTGTGGCTGTGGCGGTACTGCAGGCACCTGTTTCTTTGTTTACCCCTCACACGACGGTCACGCGATCCCTTCTATCCGGCAAAAAGTATTTGCGGAAGGACTTCTTGATTATCGGGCACTCCAGTGCTATGAAAAAACGTTCGGCAGGCAAGCCGCTGATGCCTTGTTGCATGCATGCTTTGGTAACATTGATTTTTGTACGGCTACTTCGGCAGATCAATTATTACACTTCCGTACTTTGTTAAATCAAGCGCTTGCAACACATACGCCATATTCTGTTTCATAAACAACAAAAAGCAGGGGATTTTCCCCTGCTTTTTGTTGTTTATATCACACGCTATTATTGCGCTTGCTGGTCTACCTTCACTGTCTCCAAAACACCGGATGCCAGCCCCGCAATTCCTTGAATTTCGGATGGGATAATGATCTTGGTTGCTTTTCCATCTGCGGCTTTTTCAAAGGATTCCAGACTCTTTAAAGTCAATACCGATGCAGATGGAGCCGCCTCGTTTAATAACCGGATCCCTTCCGCAGTTGCCTTTTGCACTTTCAGAATAGCTTCTGCTTCGCCTTCTGCCTCCCGAATCTTGGTTTCACGTTCTGCGTCTGCACGCAAAATACGGGATTCCTTCTCTGCTTCCGCTTCCAGAATGCGCGCCGCTTTTTGCCCTTCTGCAACCAGAATGGCAGATTTTTTCTCACCTTCCGCCTGCAAAATCTTCTCACGGCGTTCCCGTTCTGCTTTCATCTGTTTTTCCATGGAATCCTGAATATCTTTCGGCGGAAGGATATTTTTCAATTCCACACGATTGACCTTAATTCCCCATGGATCCGTTGCTTCATCCAAAATTGAACGCATCTTTGTGTTGATAATATCACGGGAAGTCAGTGTTTCATCTAACTCCAACTCACCGATAATATTCCGAAGCGTCGTTGCGGTCAGGTTCTCAATCGCCATGAGTGGTCTTTCTACACCGTAAGTATACAATTTACAGTCCGTAATTTGATAAAACACAACCGTATCAATCTGCATTTTCACATTATCTTTGGTAATCACAGGTTGCGGCGGAAAATCGGCAACTTTTTCACGCAAATCAATTTTTGCCGCCACACGATCCACAAAGGGCCACTTCCAATGTACCTTTCCGGTATACCAAGTTGTCATATACGCGCCCAATCGTTCAATTACAACCGCATTTGCCTGCGGTACAATCCGTACACAAGACGCGCAAAGCAATACCACAACTCCGGCAATAATAATAGCAGGCCACATATTTCATTTCCTCTCTTTCTGTTTTTCGTGAAAACTTTATTCGGATTTTGATGACGTTTCCTGCTCCGCAGGGCTGCAGATCAAGCGAACCCCCACGATTTCATCTACTTTGACCAATGCATCCTTGGGGATCATAACATCATCTGTTTTCGCCCTTGCAGTCCATATTTGGGACTTTACTTTCACCTGACCACTGTCAGACAAATTGTGAATCGGCTCGGTCACAATACCGATTTCTCCAATCAATGCATCTGCATTTGTCGGTGTCACAGCATGATTTTTCATCAGTTTTTTTGCAAAAGGACGAATGACCAAAATCAAACCAAGTGCCGTAATGAAGAACACCAGCACCTGAATTTCTGTTTGCACCTCGCAAAATGCCAGAATCAACGAAACCAACGCTGCCGGCATAAACCAAATTGCCACCAACATCGGTGTAATTGCTTCTGCCACAATTGCCGTAACCAAAACAAAAATCCATATACACATCATTGCATACATCTTCATCCCTCCTTTTTGACTGTATAAGGTTTGTAATGTTATTATATCACGCGTTCACATGATTGTCAATAGTATTCTTGAAATTATTTTAAAATTAAAACTCAGGAAATAAGTGGTAACAAATACGCTGCCGCCGCCGCAAGGGAGGACGCCGGATCATCTCCCAAACCGCCTTCCAAAGAAATGTTTCCATTCTCATATCCAATTTCGCGTAATTTTTCAAAGAACGGTTGATAATCGTCTCCGTCTTTTGCAAACGGGATATGGCGTTTTTGCTGATAACTTGCGAGATGCACATGTCGGATCCACCCTTTGCAACAATCCAAAGCCGCAAGCGGTTCATGATTATATGCAAAATGATAATAATCTACAAGCAGTTGAACCTCCGGCACATTCGCCCGCATCGCAAGCTGTAATCCGTCCAATACCGTATTCACGCAATTACATTCGCCAAACCGAAGCGGTTCAATCACACAGGTCATCTGATATTTCCGAAAAGCAGGTGCGATGTGATCTCTTAACAGCACCACAATCTGATCCCACGCGTCTGCCTTGGGAAAGCCATCCGGTATCTGCCGCGCTTTACTACTTCCGAATACCACATACTCCGGATGAAGCGGATTGGCTTTTTCCAGTGCTGTTTGCAGATAGTCGTCTATTGCCGCATAATCCACATTTGGACCGACTACCTGAATTTTTTGTGGAAACATTCCGTTGCAGCTTACGCATTGCAATCCATTTTCCTGCAAATTTTGCGAAAATGCAGCAATGTCCGCTTCTGTTGCTTCATAGAGATTTGAAAATCCCGTTTCCACAAACGCATAGCCATTTTTTTTCAGAATTGTAGGCAGTTCTTCTTTTTGGTAGGGAACGCAACAGCCGAGTTTCATAATCAATTTCCTTTCTTTTTCATTGGAATGTCTGTCTTTGCTTATGGCAATTTATAAATCCAATGACAGTATATTTTTATTATATCGTACCAATCGCGGAAAGTCAACCGTATTTACAAAGAAAAAACGTATGTTTTGCGACTTCAAAATCCACAAAAACACACGTTTTCTCAAAACTTCTATTTACTTCATGCGCGACGAATATGAAAGATACGCCGTAGAAGCGGCGTCAGAAATTTCGGTGAACGCATCACCACAATTTTCATGTTCATTCCTCCTATACGGTCAATTACACGACTTCATCAGAACCAAAACGCCACCGCCAATCAAGATCAGCGCTTCCGTTACGGCAATAAACCCAACCGGCAGGAAAAAGGTCAGTGTTACCCCCACGCCAAACGCCAGCACGATTTTCCCGCAATTTTTCAAATGAATTTGATGGAGCAACCGCTTCACCCCCTTCTCCTCTGCTATCAGCATATGAATTTTCCTTTCATTGTGTGCAAAAAAGAAAAAGAGAAACGCAAAAATAAAATGCGTTTCCCTTTTCCCGTTTTTAATGCCATGGACGTTTTGATTTCAACGTTTCATACAAATTTACAAAACTATCGTGTCGCTCTTTTGGGAGCCTGCCTTCCTGCACAGCCTGTATCACAGCGCAACCATCTTCTCGGACATGGGTGCAATCCGCATACCGGCATTTTTGTAAGTACGGGGCAAATTCCCGAAAAGTATACGGAAGATCCTCTTTGGTATAAAAATCAAATTGTGCAAAATCCAACATACCAAATCCCGGCGTATCCGCCAAAAATCCGCTTTGCGTTTTCTCCTCGCAAAGCATTGCCATCGGATACAAATCCACACTTCTGGTTGTATGTTTTCCACGCTCAATTTTACGACTGACTTCTCCGGTCTGTAACATTAATTTAGGAAACATCCGGTTCAGCAATGTGGATTTTCCGACGCCGGAAGAACCGGCAACCGCCATCACGCATCCCGCACATTCCGTCTGTAAATACTGCCGCAATGCACAGATCCCTTGCGGTTGCGCCGCTTCCACTGTAAAAACCGGAAATCCGCACTGAGAATACACCGCTTTCAAATGCTCCGCTTCCCCGTGTAAATCTGCTTTGGTAATCACAATGACAGGGGCTATTTTATGAAATTCCGCAACGGTAATCAATTTGTCCAAGAGTAAAAAAGAGGGAGCGGGAGATGCCGCAGCAGTCACAATCAACAGGACATCCAAATTTGCCATCGCAGGGCGAATCAGTTCATTTTTTCGCGGCAAAATCTCCGTCAGAACCGGATTTTGCATCTCCCATTGTACCGTAACCAGATCGCCGATCAATGGTTTGCATCCTTTATTGCGGAGCGCCCCACGCGCCTTGCATTCGACACGGGTTGTATCAGAAAAATAGACCTCATACAGACCGCCAACCCCTCTGACCAAACGCCCCTGCTTTGCCTTCTCCACGGTTTTCCTCTCTTAAGAAACAAATTTCAATCGGTTTATTTTGTACCGAAAATACGATCTCCGGCATCTCCCAAGCCCGGAATGATGTAAGCATGTTCATTCAACCGCTCATCCAAATTGCCGCAGTAAATTTCAATATCCGGATGCGCTTTCGACAATGCATTCAGCCCTTCAGGTGCCGCAATAATAGACATGAACTTAATGCGTTTGCCGCCATGTTGTTTAATCAACGATACTGCGTCAATTGCCGAACCGCCGGTTGCAAGCATCGGATCCAACACAATCGTTGTACGCTCATCAATGTTTTCGGGCAGTTTGCAGTAATATTCATGCGGCTCGTGCGTTTCGGGATCGCGGTACAAGCCGATATGACCGATCTTGGCACCGGGAACCAATGCAAGAATTCCGTTCACCATACCGAGTCCTGCGCGTAAAATCGGCACAACGGCAATCATTTTGCCGGAAATTTTCGGCGCCACAGTTTTGCAAATCGGTGTTTCGATCTCCGTGTACTCCAACGGCAGATCACGCAATGCTTCATATCCCATCAAAGTTGCGATTTCTTCAATCAATGTACGGAAATCTTTGGTTCCGGTTTCCTTTTTGCGGATCACCGTAATCTTGTGCTTAATCAGCGGATGGTCAAAAACTGTAATGTGTGCCATTTCTATTTCCTCCCAAAATGTAATAGTTCGATCCGTTTTCACGGATTTCCCCAAATTCGTGTTATTATATCACATTTTCAGACAGATTGCAAGCATTTTTTAAAAAAGATACATTTTTCTATAAAAATTAAAATTTTGTTGCTGAAATTTTCGAACAAATGCTTGACATTATAAAATCAAGAGAGTACACATTAACCAAGACGAATTTTTCATGGAAGATGTGAAACCATCCGAACAAGAAAAATAATTTCTTATGAAATTATCCTTCAGCATACCTGTTTCATAATCGCAAAAAACACCTGAAACGATCATTTTCGTTTCAGGTGTTTTTGTGTGTTTGTGTAGCTATGTTCTCTTACCAATCATGCCGCCGACGGTTGGAAACGGTCAGTCCGCTTTTGTGGTATAAGTCAATACCCGGTCTAAAATCATCGCGCATCCGGCACGATTCAGGATTGTTGCCGCACCAATGCTCCCGTCTTGCTCTGTTGCAAATACACCAATATCATACATGGCAAACACTGCGTCTTTCGCCCATACCGGAATATCGGAAGTATCGGCAAATACCGGTACGGAAGTCGGAACTGCGGCATTTACCAGACGTTGCAGGATCACTGCGGCTTCCGCGCGGGTGATTTCTCCGTTCGGCGCAAAGATCTGTTTCCCGTCTTTTTCTTCTCCTTGAATGATTCCACCGGCATATGCGGTCATGACGGTCTGTAAATAAGCCTGCGGTATCTCCGCGACATCCGCAAATGGCAAGGATACCGAAACACCACTGACCTCATAGCCTGCGGCTTTCATCGCCATGGTTAAGAATTCGCATCGCGTCACTTTTCGTTCCGGATCAAAAACACGCTTGCCACCGACCTGCATCCCCGTAATCACGCCTGCTTCACTCAGCCGGATTGCCGCCGCATGCGCCGGATTGGTAATCATATCTGTATATAAGGCGCTTTCTGTAGCGGAAATCGTAATCTGTACCTGTGCTTCTTCGGAAATATGCCCATAACGATCCTGTACCATATAGAAAAACGCGTCATTTCCGGTATAGCCCAAAGCCGGAATATAGCGATAGATTCCATTCTTTTGATCCAACCAGGTAAAAACCCCATGCTTGGGCTGTACCGTTACCGTATAAAGCATAGAATCCCCCTGCGGATCCAACGCTGTCAGACGTTCCGTCACAGCCACATTCGTCAAGGTTGACGTACTCTGCATAGGGTTGGCAATGACCGGCGCCGTATTCTCTCCGCTATAAAACTGCAGCGTACATTTCATTTGATAGGAAATTTCACATCCGCCATTTGCCACCTCAAATTCGCTGGCTGTCGTCTGCGCGCTTGACGGCACAAACTGCAAAGATGCAAGATCCTGACGGGCGATCGTCTGCCCCCTCTGTACGCGCAATGTCCCAAGCTGTAAATAACCGTCTGCGATTGGCGGAAGGGTAATGACCGTAATTGCCGGAATCTTCTCTATTCCGAATGCCCGATCAAAAACCTGCGCGGAAAACTGCACCGGCTGTCCTGTCTTAGCGCTACAAGAAACGGTTTCTTTTGCCGCAAGTACATTTAATGCAGGCGTCAATATCGTAGGCTCCTCCGGTTCCGCATTTGCCGCAAATACCGGAACGAAAATCGCACAAAGCAGTACCAATGCCGCCGAAATCAAACCGATTTTTTTCTTCATCTGATGATCTCCAACCTTTCCCACCGCGTTTTCCCTGCGGCTTTTTTGTATACTGTATGCTTAAATTCTTCCGAATATGCCGATACTTCTCTGACGCTTTTCACAGAAAAATGGAAAATTCAGAAAAAAGTTTACGCATTCGTCTTTCCTTTTTCGTTTCTTTGCGTTATACTGTAGGTACTGATTTATTTTCGGAGTATGGTATGGATTTCACAATTTCCGCAAGTCAGGACGGAATGCTGCTCCGCACATATCTGTTCTCTGTCCTGCATCTGTCTCGTCGTATCGTCACTCAACTCAAACAAACTGCCTTTGGCATTACCCTGAATCAAGCCCCTGTGACTGTTCGTGCAATCGTACATACGGGAGATCGGCTCTCCCTCGCGCTCTCGGATACAGCGGAAGACGAAAATCCGCAGATCCTTCCCGTAGATCTGCCGATTGAAATTCTATATGAGGACGATTGGCTTTATGCCGTTTGTAAACCAGCCGGTATGCCGACACATCCGACGCATGGGCATTACTGCGACACCCTTGCAAATGCACTGACTTATCGGAACCTCTGCACCGGCACCCCTTTTTGTTTTCGTGCCGTCAACCGTTTAGATCGGAATACAAGCGGCATTGTATTGGTCGCAAAACATAAACTGTGTGCCTGCCTGATGGCGAAAAAAATGCAAGCGGGGGAAATGGAAAAACAGTACCTCGCGGTTGTTGTCGGCGTACCCTTACAGTCAGAAGGAATCATTGACCTGCCGATCCGACGGGCAAAAGAAAGCATCATTCTGCGCGAGGTTTCCGATCTTGCAGACGCAGATCCCGCAAAAACACGTTATCGGGTGCTATACGTTGCGCCGGACAATTCTTACAGCATTCTCGCCGTGCGCCCCCTAACGGGACGTACCCATCAAATCAGAGTTCATTTTGCTGCGATCGGTCATCCGCTGATGGGAGACTCTTTATACGGAACTGCTTCCCCGCTGATTTCCCGCCATGCATTGCATGCCACCAGTCTCCGGTTTACACATCCGCAAAATAATTCTCCCGTAGAAGTTCTTGCACCGCCCCCGCCCGACCTCTGTGAAATCTGGAAAGGAGCTTGGATATGGAACGCACAGTATCACAATTTATAACCACAAAAAACAAAATCAGAGACAAGCTTTGCAAAATTCTGCATAAATATATTCCGCGTGCCGTATGGTTTTTGCTTGGCTTCAGCGCCGTCAGTGGCATTATTTATTTTCTATGTACCAAATTTCCGTTACTAGCGGACGGCATCACAAAAAGCGTCGGAGCTGCTCTGCGCTTTCTGTTTGCCCATCTGACCTCCTGGATTCCCTTTTCCGTTGCAGAAGTCACGCTTACCACGCTTCCGTTTACCGTCGGTGCTTTTTGCATTTATCTGATCCGCCTTTGCAAGAAAAACGAAACGCGCGCCATCCGGCTATTGGCACTGGTCATTGCGATTGCCACTGCGGCATATTCCCTGTTTTTGTGGATGTTCGCCATCGGCTACCGCGGAACGCCACTGGATCAAAAACTCGGCATGAATCGTCAGAATGTTTCTACAAAAGAGCTGACACAAACTGCAGAAATCTTAGCAAAAGAACTGCAAAAAGCTGAAAAATCGGTATTTTTTGCAGACAGCGGCTTTTCCGTCATGCCCTATTCTTATGCGGAATTGAACCGACGGCTGAATTCTGCTTACGCAACAATCAGTGAAACCTATGATTTTATTCCATCCTTGCGCGCAAATGTGAAATTTATTGCATTAAGCAAGGTCATGTCCTATACACACTTTACCGGAGTATATATTTATTACACGGGCGAGGCAAATATCAATATTGATTTTCCGACATTCTCTACCGTGTACACTGCGGCACACGAAATGTCGCATCAGCGAGGAATCGCCCCGGAAGACGAAGCGAATTTCATGGCGTTTTTAGTGTGTCTTGCAAGCGAGGACGCTTATATCCGTTACTGCGCATATTTGAATATGTTTCAATATATCTCCGCAAAGCTCTACGCCGTAGATGCCTTTGCCTATACACGGATTTACTCGTCACTACCACGTTCTGTGCGGCTTGAACTTTCCGCATACAGCGCTTTCTTTGACCAATATCGGGATTCTACCGTGGCGCAGGTCACAGATGCCATGAATGATAACTATCTGAAATCCCACGGGCAAAAAGCCGGAACGCAAAGTTATGGATTGGTTGTAGATCTTGCCGTAGCATACTACCGCGCAAACGGAAAATTGTCATAAAAAATACAAGCAACGCCCCCTGTTTCAAAGAAACTAAGGAGCGTTGCTTCCTTTATAAAATTATGTCGTCTCCGGATATAAACAGTGCCGCACATCGCGCAGCAACCGTTCACAATCAAAATGTTTTTTCGGAATCCGTTTTCCGATAATCGAAACAGAAGCAATGACCGTATCTGCACACAACGCATACTTGGTAGTACTGTTGGCAGTCCGAAATGCGGTATAATTCATTCGCAAACGCATGTCCGCATATTTATTTTGGTGGCTGACAAATTTCCGTTCCGGACGATTGCCTTCCATACAAATCGGAATCACTGAAATTTCAAGCAAGGCATCCCCATAATCATCTGCGTGCAGCGCAGACAATTTGTGTTCTATCGTTTCCATGATTTCCGTCATCACATAGGCAATTTGCGCATCTGCTTCACAAGAAAGGATAAAAAACCGACGTGGTAACGGTTTTAAAGTTGGCACATCGGTCGGCTTTGGCTGATCTTGTATCAGAGTCGCCGTCAATTTTTCTTCCGTTCTGTCAAAGTGCCCAGCGTCGTTATCTGCATTTGATAGAATTTGCTTCAGCTCCAACTTTTATCCCCTCCATTCTTCCTATATTTTAATTTTAATACATCCTATTTATTTTGTCAAGCATTGTTTTGAAAAAACACCCTCCGCAAACCATCCCGCTCCGACAGACGTGATTTCCCAAATAAGACTGCAAAATGCTTGACTTTTCCTGATTCCTATGTTATAATTTACAAAATACTTTTTTGATTTTTCAGAAAGAACAGGAATTCCCATGCCTATCAAAATTCCGAACGGTTTGCCTGCCATTCATACACTGCAAGAAGAAAATATCTTCGTTATTAACGAAACCAGGGCGCTCACACAAGATATTCGCCCTTTACGCATATTGCTCTTAAATCTGATGCCACAAAAAATCATAACCGAAACGCAAATTGCGCGGCTGATCGCCAACACGCCGTTACAAGTGGAATTACAGCTGTTACAAACGGCGTCTCACCGCCCGAAACATGTGGCACCGGAACATATGATCGCATTCTATCAAACCTTTGACCAGATACAAACAGAACGGTTTGACGGATTCATCATTACCGGCGCGCCGGTGGAACAAATGCCTTTTGAACAAGTTGGTTATTGGGATGAGCTTTGCAAAATCATGGAGTGGAGCAAAACGCATGTCACCAGCACCCTGCACATCTGTTGGGGTGCGCAAGCCGGTTTATACTATCATTTCGGGATTCCGAAATGCCCGCTGAAAAAGAAGCTCTCCGGTATTTATGCGCATCACCTGGATCAACGCTATTCCCCTCTTTTCCGCGGATTTGACGACTTGTTTATGATCCCGCATTCCCGCTATACAACCTGCCGTCGGGAAGATATTGCGGCAACCGACGCATTGCAGATCATGGCAAGCTCTGAAGAAGCAGGCGTTGCCGTCTGCATGAGTGAAAACGGAAAACAGATTTTTTTAATGGGCCATCCGGAATATGATGTATATACACTTGCAGAAGAATATCAACGCGACTTGCGCGCGGGATTGGATCCTGCCATACCGGAAAACTATTTTCCAAAAGATGATCCTTCCCTTTTTCCCCGCATGACCTGGCGCAGCAGTGCCGCTTTATTTTATTCCAACTGGCTGAATTATTTTGTCTATCAGCAAACGCCTTACAATCTTAATGAACTGGCGTAATTCGCAGAATAGGATGATACTATGAACATCGGATCTTTTCTTTCTCTTGCCGCAGGTCCTATCCTCGGTGCTGTAATCGGATTAGGGACAAACTATCTTGCGGTCAAAATGTTGTTTCGCCCGTTATACCCGAAAAAGCTATTCGGCATCCGTCTCCCGTTTACACCCGGTATCATTCCAAAGCGCAAAGCCGCGCTTGCGCATGCCATCGGCGCGGCGGTCGGAGAACAGTTATTTACCGCCGAAGATATAGAGGAAACCTTCCGTAATCCGAAAACGCGGGATACCATCATCCAAGAGATCTGCCGCATCTTAGAGGAGATTCCGGCAGACACCGCCATCGAGCGAATCGGAGATCAATTATCCAATCGGCTGACCGAGCTTCAGATTGGACAGATCATCGCGGAAAAAGGTGCACAGATTTTACGGGAAAAAGCCAAAGGTTCCATGTTCGCGTTACTGTTGAACGATCGGCTGATTCAGTCTATTGCCGCTCCGATCGGTTCCCAGATTGAAGATTATCTGAGGGAAAATCGAGATCTGCTGTTACGCAGTGTGCTCAGCGGAAAACGTCCGGACCTTGCCGTCATTCAAGAAACCGACGATCCGGAAAAAATCGCCGATGAAGACATGCTACTGGCGATGCAGGATTCCTCCGCTTCTTCTCCGATAATTTCTCTGCCAGAACTCTCTGTAGCAAATACACAGGAGACGGATGGCTCTCTGCTTTCTCTGATCGGAATTTCTCATGATATGTTGGTCGAAAAAGTTTCACATGCTTATGATTCCTTTTTGACAGGAAATACGCCAGTGAAAGCCTTTCATCTGGACGTTGCAGGTACCGTAGAACGCAAGATCAACGCAATGGACGTGAAAGAACTGGAAAATCTCGTTTTATTTGTCATGCGCAAAGAGCTTCGCAGTTTGGTTTGGCTTGGCGGATTACTCGGCTTTTTGTTGGGACTACTGAATCTTTTGTGGTAAATCCGATTTGTTTACAAGTCATTCAAAATCATTCAAAAAACTGTGCTATAATAAGCTATCATACGCTGTTTGAAAAGAATCCCTGTTATGTATATTTGGCATCTGTTTTCCGCAGGTAACAACAGACAGGATTCAGAAAGGAAATCCGTATGGAACCGTTTTTGCAAACCGGAAAAATTGTGGCAACGCACGGTGTACACGGCGATGTACGAATAGACGCATGGTGCGATACCCCGCAGGTGCTGATGGCATTGCGCACACTCTATCTGAAAGAACCATCCGGCTATGTACCGCTGACTCTCACCAAAGCAACGCTTCATAAGCAAATGGTACTTGCACATTTTGCAGACTGTGATACACTGAACCAAGCGCTTCTCTATAAAAATCGAATCGTTTATGCGGATCGAAAGGATCTCCCCCTTCCCAAAGGCGGATTTTTCATTGCGGATTTGATCGGCTTACCGGTCATTGACGCAGTTACACACCTATGCTATGGCACAGTGGCGGATCTGACACACGGGGCGGCAAATGATCTGTATGAAATTCAAACCCCAAACGGTATTGTCTACATGCCGGCAGTCAGTGCCTTTGTAAAAGCAGTCGATTTGGAAAAAGGAATCTTTGTTACACCGATTCCGGGGTTATTTGACGAGCGCAACCAAAAGCAGGAGGAATCTCCCCATGCGCTTTGACGTGCTGACTTTGTTTCCGGAAATGGTTGACACCATTCTTCGCACCAGTATTCTCGGCAGAGCCATGGATGCGCAGATTTTCTCCGCCTATACCCATCAAATCCGAGATTACAGCCAGGACAAGCATCATCGCGTGGATGATACGCCTTATGGCGGTGGAAAAGGAATGCTTTTGCGTCCGGAACCCATTGACGCCTGTTACCATGCCGTTTTGAAGCAATCACCGGAATGCAAAAAGCGGCATACCATCTATTTATCCCCGCAAGGAAAAATTCTGACGCAGCAAAAAGCAAAATCGCTTTTGGAATATGACCAGTTAATTTTACTGTGCGGACACTACGAAGGTGTTGACCAACGGATTCTGGATGAAATTGTGGAGGAAGAAATTTCGGTGGGCGACTACATTCTGACCGGTGGGGAACTCCCCGCCTGTATCCTGATTGATTGCGTTGCGCGGTTGATCGAGGGAGTTCTTGCGGATTCTGCCTGCCATGAAATCGAAAGCATTTCCTGCGGTATGTTAGAATATCCGCAATATACCCATCCGGCAGAATTTCACGGGAAAGCCGTACCGCAAGTTTTACTGAACGGCAATCATGCAGAGATTGCAGCTTGGCGCTTTGCGCAAGCTTTGGAAAAAACCAAGCGGCAAAGACCGGATCTCTTATAATTTTCCTCAATAGCAAACCGTTTTTTCAATAATTTCATTTTCTTTTGTGAAGGGAGCTTCCGTATGCATCGGAAAACCAGTCATACTGCACAGCGGCGGCGCACATCCTTGTACAGCCGTTCCCGTCTGTATGCGTTTCTACATGGTTATGACAAACAGTGTGAAACGATGAATGCTTCTTATTTTGCCAAGCTGTTCTCCATTCTGCATTTCGGGAAGCTGTTCAAATCTTTGCGCAAAAAAATGCAGATTCAAACAGAAGAAAGTACCATCGTTTCATTTGTACGTCGTTTTTTTACTCGTCTTCTCTATCTGCCGTTACGCACGCACGGGTTATTTTGGCTTGCATTTTCTTTGCTTGCCGCGTTTGTTTTTATCATCAAACGTTTTACCTTCCAAATGACAGAGCTTTCTCTGCCGCAACAGATTCCGATTTTAGGATGTCTGCTTTGCTCCCTGATCCTGCTGTTTTCTCCGAAGATCTTTTTGTACGCTGTTTACGAAAGTCGCTTCCTTTCCACTCTGCTTCAGATTTTTTGCGGAATTTCCTGCGACAATACTGCGCTTGCAATCAACGCGACAGAGGAGGAAAATGAAAACAATGCTTGGGCTTTTTTCCTCGGTTTGCTACTGGGTGCTTTCACCATTCCCTTCTCCAGCTCCCAAGTTTTGCTTGCATTCGGCATCGGGCTGCTCGGATGTTTGATTCTCACCTATCCGGAATGCGGCGTTTTGCTTCTCCTGTTGCTTTTGCCGTTTCTCTCGACGAAATGGCTTGTGGGATTGTTGGCAGTCTCCCTGCTTTCTTATGGTATCAAATTATTGCGCGGAAAGCGGTTTTTACATTTTGAGGGGTATGACCATTTTGTCCTGCTGTTTGGTTTGATTTTGCTTTTCGGCGGCAGTATCAGCGTCACACCCGGGGATTCTTTACACAGTTCCGTCATTTATTTTCTGTTTTTACTTTTGTATTTTCCGGTCGTAAATTTGTTGCACACACGGGAATGGTTAAATCGCGCCCTGCGGGTGCTTCTTTGTTCCGTAATCATCACTGCCGTGATCGGAATTCTGTAATATTACTCCGGCAATGTCAGCACTGTTTGGCAGGATATGCACCTGTTCGCAAATCTACCCGGCAGAGCAACCGCAACGCTCGGTAATCCGAATGTACTGGGGGAATATTTGATCGCGACTGCTTTTCTACCTTTGGCATTACTACACACCCGTACCCGAAAAATGCGCGTCAGCGGACTGGTTTTCTTCGGACTTACTGTCTTTTGCTTGGTCCTTACCTGGTCACGCGGGGCATGGCTCGGTTTTGCGCTTGCACTTCTTTTGTATCTGCTCTTTATCTCCCGCCATGCTTGGATTCCCGTTCTGCTCTGCGGCGCGGCGATGCCGATCCTCTATTTTACGTTACCACAAACTGTAATCAGCCGTTTTCTCAGTATTTTCAACGGCACCGACAGTTCCGTTTCCGCACGGCTGAGCATTTGGAAATCTTCCGTTTCTTTGTTAAAAGACGTTTTTATCAGCGGCATTGGCTGGGGAAATCAGGTATTTTCGCAATACTATACAAGATTTGCGATTTCCGGTACAGAATATGCAATACACAGTCACAGTCTCGTGTTGCAGATCCCCTTAACGCTCGGTATTGCAGGTACCGTTGTATTTGTGCTGATTTTGATTTCTTTCTTGCGTCAATTCTGTACCACACGCCCCTATCTGCACCAAAGCAGTTACGGAATGCTCTGGCGGCTTTTCATCGCCTGCTTTTCCGGCATGACCGCTTTACTGATCCAGGGACTCAGCGACTATATTTTCTACAATGTCCGCATTTTTTGCCTGTTCTTTCTTCTGCTCGCCTTTTCCTCCGCGATCCGTCGCACATTTTTAACGGAGCAACCGGATACAGAGGACGGCACACAATTATCCATTGATCTTTATTTCTGAAGGAGTGTGGGAAATCCGCCATGTCAAAATCTTCTGCCCGGCCTTTTCGGCTGAACCTGTTTGACTGTATGATTCTTCTCCTGCTTGTTTTTGCAATTCTGCTCTTTTTGTGGTTTACACTGTTCTCCGAAGAAACCAAGGCGCAACGCGCCATGGCGTCCCTGTATATTACCGTAGAAGTGAAAAATCTGCCGCAAGCCTGTCTGTCCTCCCTTGCCGAGGGACAAACCGTATACGACCGCAACACCGGCGAAATCCTTGGCACCATTGAAACTGTAGAAGTGACGCCGGCGCCTTATTGGGATGGGACACAAACCGATATGGTAAACGGTCAGTTATTCGCAAAAGAATATGATCATCCAGACCTGCGGACTTTGCGGGTGACCATTCTGACAACCGCAAATCCCAACACGCAAACACCGAAAGTTGCCGGCGAAACACGCATGGTCGGGAAGCAGATCAGCTTTCACACCGCCACATTTCTTGCAACCGGTTATTGTACCGCCCTTGATTTCTCCTTCACCTAAAATCTGATTCTATTCCTTCATCTGACAGACCGCCAGTGCGGTCGGAAAGGAAATCCTATGCCAGAAACCACCTCAAAACGACGTTTTAACCGGATGGACGTCTTGATTTTGTTGATTATCGCCACCATACTTTTCAGCATTGTTTTCCGCTTCCAACTGCTGGATCGCTTCTTCAAGAATGAAAATCAGGATACCGCTATCGTCTCTTTTTTCGTATCCAATCTGCAAAAAGCATCTTCTGCTCTGTTTACTGTCGGAAATGAATTTACAGTCAACAATGTGGTGCTTGGAGAATTGGAAAACAGAAGCATCACAGCCGCCAAGACTGACTACGTCATTGCAGATGGCGACAGCACGGAAACAGCCCTGCAACCGGTCTACGATCAGGAGCGCATTGATGTGACCGGCACCCTTCGCGTGATCGGCACCCGCACGGAAAAGGGATTCTACTGGAACGGTACCACGTTGCTTTGTGCGAATAGCACCTTGCCCGTTGTCGTTTCCAACGCTACATTTTCCATCAGAATCATGGAGATTACCTTTGAAAAGAGCTGAATTGTTCTTTTTCATTTGTGCAAACTGACGGTTTCCTGCCATTATTTTTTCTATTTTTGATAATTCCCATCAAAAGCGCGTGTATTTGAAAAAAATCCGAAAAAACGCTTGATTTTCCTATGGGATTCTGTTATAATGGGTATATATGAAATAGGAATACAGATTCTTCTTTTATGACAGAGATAGGAGTGGCAAGATATGATCTCTCGTAATATTACCATCACCAATCACATCGGGTTGCATGCCCGCCCGGCAACTTTTTTTATTCAAAAAGCGAACGAATTCACTTCTTCCATCTGGGTGGAAAAGGATGATCGCAGAGTCAATGCAAAAAGTTTGCTTGGCGTCCTCTCTCTCGGCATTACAAAAGGTATGGCAATTACATTGATTGCCGACGGTGTGGACGAAGACGAAGCGCTGGATGCTTTGATTGATCTGATTCAAAACGGCTTCCACGACTGATTGGTTGCAAGACCACCGAATGAGCAGAATACACAGGCAGACGGTTCCGTGGAATCGTCTGCTTTTTTCAAAAGGGGGAAGCGGCTTTTGAATCCCATGTTACAAGTTTTGCGGGAACGCGCCATGCGCCTTCCTTTGTCTCCGGGCGTTTATCTGATGAAAGATGAAAACGGAAAAATCATTTATGTCGGGAAATCCAAAGTTCTGAAAAACCGGGTATCGCAATACTTTTCCGGCAGCGCACACGATCGCAAAACCGAAAAAATGATCTCCTATGTGCGTGATTTTGCCTATATGCTGACCGATACGGAAATGGAAGCGTTGTCTTTAGAGAACAGACTGATTAAGCTCCATATGCCGAAATTCAACATCTGCCTGCGGGATTCCAAAACTTATCCCTATCTAAAAATTACAAACGAAGCTTACCCGCATCTGCAACTTGTCCGCAAACGTCTCGCAGATGGCGGACGTTACTTCGGTCCCTATTCCGGCTCTGCACCGGTCTATGCCCTGATGAAAACGGTAGAGCGCATTTTCGGAATTCCAACCTGCCGTCGCATTTTCCCACGCGACATCGGAAAAGACCGTCCCTGCCTGTATGCACAGATCGGACAATGCGTCGCACCTTGTACCGGAAAGATTTCGGAAGAAGAATTCCGCGCTCTATATGCTGAGGTGGAACTATTCTTAAAAGGACATTTTGCCACTGTGGAGGAAAGTCTCAAAGAAAAAATGATGTTTGCTTCCGATAATTTGCGGTTTGAAGCCGCCGCACACTATCGGGATCGAATCGCCGCATTACAAAAATTGCGGCAACACCAGAAAATCATTGCGGCACCGAATGTGGAACAGGATATTTTCGCATTTTTTGAAGATGAAACCTGTGCCTGCCTTGCCGTTTACTATGTTCGGGGCGGATGCGTCATGGACAGTGACCATTTTCTGTTCTCTGCCGATCAGATGTCCGATCCGGATACGCTGACAGCATTCCTAACGGATCTATACCTGAAACGGGAATATATTCCCAAAGATATTCTGATCGGTTTTGACCTCGGTGCGGAAAACGCGTCGCTTTTATCAGATTTTTTACAGGAAAAGTGCGGTGGGAAAGTTCTATTGCGTTTTCCGGAACGTGCCAATCCCCGCGCGCTGTGCGATATGGTTTATCGGGATGCAAAACAGCACGCCGCTTCCTATCGTGCACAAACCGAGCGGGACAATGAGGTTTTGATCCGGCTCGCGCAAACCTTAGCACTGGAAGTGGTTCCGGAACACATTGAAGCCTTTGATATTTCCAACCTCGGCAATGAGCATATAACTGCCGGTATGGTGGTTCTGAAAAACGGCAGATTCTCCAAAAAAGATTACCGTACCTACAAAATCAAATTCCAAAGCGGGCAAAACGACTACGGCGCCATGCGGGAAGCCATTGACCGTCGGTTACAGCATGCAGAGGAAGCGCCGCTGCCGGATCTGTTTTTACTGGACGGTGGAAAAGGACACGTCAGCGTCATTCGCGCTTTGCTTGCAGAGCGGGCGATTTCCATTCCCGTATTCGGTATGGTAAAGGACGAATATCACAAAACGCGGGCTCTGACCGATGAGGAACGGGAGATCAGCATTGCAAAAGATCAGGGGATCTTCACCATGCTTTATCGGTTACAGGAGGAAGTACACCGTTATACCGTTTCCCGCATGACCAATGCCAAGCGAAAAACACTGCGCACTTCTTCGTTAGAAGAAATTCCGGGAATCGGAGCCGCCAAAGCACGGGCTTTGCTCCAAAAATTCCACACCATCAGTGCCATCAAAAATGCAACCGCGCAGCAGTTGCGCACGGTTCCGGGGATTTCCCCCGCAATCGCACAGGAAATCATTTCGTATTTTCAGAAACAGAAATCCACGTCGCCATCCACAAAAAAAGGAGAAACAAACCTATGAGAATTATTACAGGCAGTGCGAAAGGTACGAAGCTCCTTGCACCGCAGGGATTGACCACACGCCCCACATCCGAATGCGCCAAGGAAGCGCTGTTCAGCATGATCCAATTTGATCTGGAAGGACGGCACATCCTCGATTTATTCGCCGGAAGCGGACAGTTGGCACTGGAAGCGCTTTCCCGCGGAGCGGCTTCTGCGGTGTTGGTTGACCAAGAGAAAGAAGCCGTGAATGTCATCAAAGCAAATGCCCAAAAAGCACATCTGTTTGACCATTGCCGCTTGCTTTGCACGGATTTCCGTGCATTTTTAAGAACGACGGCAGGAAAAGAATCCTTTGATATTGTCTTTTTAGATCCGCCCTACAAAGAGAATTGGCTGGATGAAATTCTCGGAAAGTTGGACGCTGGTCATTTTCTGCATTTTGGCAGTCTGGTGGTTTGTGAAAGTGAATCGCCCAATCCGCCGCAGTTTGCAACAGATACCTTTCAGTTGAAACGGCATGGACGGTATGGACGTATTCATATTCATCTGCTGGAAGTGATAAAAGGCACAGGTAATTCTCATTTACAGGAGGATTTCTCATGAAAGCTTTGATTCCTGGATCCTTTGATCCGATTACAATCGGACATATGGATCTCATCCGCCGCACTGCCGCAGTGTTTGATGAGGTTTGGGTAGTGGAAATGAAAAACTCCGCCAAGCAGTATCTCTTTTCGGAGCAGGAGCGACTCCTCTGCCTGCGCACCGCACTTTCCGGCTTTCCCAATGTGAAAGTAGATGCTTACGATGGTCTTTTAGCGGATTACGCGAGCATACATTCCATTCACACCGTTGTGAAAGGAGTTCGGAATTTCACGGATTTTGAATATGAAACGCAAATGGCGCAATGCAACCATGCACTATTTCCCGCTTTGCAAACGCTGTTCCTTCCCGCCGCACCGCATCTTCAGTTCATCTCCTCCACTTTTGTAAGAACGCTTTTACAGGACGGAAAAGACGTCTCCGCCTATCTTCCATCGGAAATCACCTCCCTTCCTTTCTTCCAAAAGTTTCAAAAGGCATAAGTAGAAAATATGTTCTGCATAAAAATCAGTCAGAAGAACGCATGTTCTCTTGGCTGATTTTTTTTGTTTTATGCCGGAAAAATCGGAAATTTCCCTATTGAAAATCAAAATTTCCCGTATTATAATGGGGGTAACAGTGGTGGAAAGTGTGGCATTGTGGTGCATATCACCACAAATCGATACCAAAGTGTGGGGAAAAGCACATTTTCCGCAAAATTCCGTGGAAAGGAGGAGACGAACATGCTCGGTGGTGAATACAGACATACTTTAGATCCCAAAAACCGGCTCTTTATTCCCGCAAAATTCCGCGATCAACTCGGCACGAAGTTTTTCCTTGTCATGGGTAGCGACCATTGCATTTCCGTCTACTCCGAAACAGCGTGGCAGGAACGGGATGCCCAACTGAATGAACTTCCCGAATCCAAAGCCGGTCGCTTAAAACGGATTGTCTACTCCAGCTTGGCGGAAGTAGAACCGGATGCGCAAGGGCGCATTCTGATCCCCACCACTTTACGCAATTATGCAAACCTTTCTAAAAATGCCGTCATTATCGGTGTCAGTAATCATGCGGAAATCTGGAATGAAGAAGCATGGGATGCTTATTCCAAAGGAGATGACGCCGAAGGCTTTGATCTCGCCGCCGAAATGGAGGCATTGGGATTATGAGCGCTCCCTTCTCTCACTATTCGGTTCTGCTGAACCCCGCAGTAGAGGGACTTGCGATCCGTCCGGACGGGATTTATGTAGACTGCACCGCAGGAGGCGGCGGACACAGCTTCGCCATTGCCAGCCATCTGCAAGAGAACGGCAGACTGATCGCCATAGATCAGGATCCCGCGGCACTTGCCGCGGCAAAAGAAAGACTTACCCCTTTTGCAAGCCATGTCACCCTTGTGCAGGACAACTTCTCTAATTTAGCTTCGATTTTAAACGGGCAAAGCATTGACGGCGCCTTAATCGATCTCGGTGTTTCCTCTTACCAACTGGATACACCGGAGCGTGGATTTTCTTATCAGCACGACGCACCGCTCGATATGCGTATGGCGCCGGATGCGCCGCTGAGCGCGTTCACCGTAGTCAATACTTACAGTGAACAGGAGCTTTCCCGTATTATTTATACTTGGGGCGAAGAACGATACGCCGCCCGCATCGCCGCAAAAATCGTCGCAGCCCGTGAGAAAGCGCCGATCCGAACCACTTTTCAATTCGTCGATGTCATCAAAAGCGCACTGCCGCCACAAGCCAAAGACGGTCCGCATCATCCGGCAAAGCGCACGTTCCAAGCGATTCGGATTGAAGTCAATCGTGAGCTGGACGTCATTGAACCGACGCTACGCGTCATCGCAAACGCGCTTCGTCCCGGGGGACGTGTGGCGGCAATCAGTTTTCACTCATTGGAAGACCGCATTGTAAAACAAACCTTTTCCGAATTGTGCCGCGGATGCACCTGCCCACCGAATTTTCCCGTATGTGCATGCGGCAAAAAACCAACCCTGAAACTCATCACCAAAAAACCGATTTTACCGGACGCATCCGAACTTGCCGAAAATCCCCGCTCCCACAGTGCAAAGCTCCGGATTGCGGAAAAATTATAAATCAAGGAGGATTCCAACATGACACGCACACAAAATCAACCGGATTTTTATAATCAAAACGAGCCATCCGCTTTTTTTGCCATGCAAAACCGCAACAATCTGCAAGCACAGCCTACCATGCAGACACCCGCTTACGGAATGCAGTGGAATCCCTCTGTCTATCCGCAGAAACAGCCCTCCGCACCGTGGGGACAAGCCAACCACTATTCCGCTTTTCAACCGCAGAATTACGCTTCCTATTCTCAACCGTGTAACCCCGCCACGCCGCCTTACACGCAACCTGCTTATCAGCAGCCGATGACACAGCCTTATGCGCAACCGCAAGTGGATCCGCGCAAACAACAGGAATACTATCAATACATGCAACAGCAGGCAGCGGAAGCACAGCGTAAAGCACAGCAGGAAGAATACGCCCGGCAATTACAGGCACAGCAGTTTGCTCAACAACAGGCGGCACAACAAGCACAACAAGTCGCTTATCAGCAACAGATGCAGCAAGCCGCCTATATCCGGCAAATGCAGTTACAGCAGGCAGAAGCAACTGCGCAAGCGCCGGTACAAACCGAACCGAAAGCCCCCGGATTCACCAAAAAACTGATCCAAAAATTTTCTATGGAACCGGAAAAACAGGTGGAAAAAGCGACCACTGAGAAAAAAGAGTCGAAAAAGAAATCCCGCTCCCGCGGCTTCTCCGCTTTGACCATTTCTCTTGCCTTGGTACTGGTCTTTTCGTTCTTTGGATTGATTTCTTCCTATTCCAAAGTCAACGCAACCACAAAAGATATGGATTCTATGCGTCAGGAATTGAATGATTTAGAAAATCAAGGGCAGTCTCTGGACACGGAACTGGATCGGAAAAATCACGATGCCAATCTGGAACAAACTGCGGAAGATCTCGGCATGGTTCCCGGCAACTCTGACGGACAAAACCGTGCAAACAACGGAACGGACAGTGTGACGGTTTTGGATCAGAACGACAGCGGTCGCTCCTTCTCCGCTTTTATGAGCGCAATCAGCAGAAAATTCAGCTGGTTATTCGCATATTTGGGTTAAGTCCCGCATAGAATTTGTTGTAACAAAAATTGATTCCTATCCGATTTCGTTTTCGATGCCGAACAGAATACAGTTTCCGTTTTGGTAAAATACATAGGAGGTGAGCAAGATATGCCACAAATCGAAAACCGCCGGATCCCAGTCAGAACCCTTTTAATCTTGTTGGTATGTCTGCTCGCCTTTCTCGCCATTCTGATTCGTCTGTTCATCTTGCAAGTAGTAAAACACGACTATTACCAACAAAAAGTGGAGGACAACATCCTTCAAAGTACCCCGCTGATTGCAAAACGCGGAACGATATATGATAAAAACGGGAATGCCATCGCGCTCAATTCTACCACATGGCGCGTGTTCATTTCCCCAAAGGATATTCAAAACACCGAGCAGGGCGAGTTAATCGCAAACGGACTTTCCGGACTGCTCGGTGTTCCTTACGATACCGTCTATCGTAAGACTTTATTATCCCATCGGCAGGACGAAACGATCCAACGTGGCATCGACGCCGAAACGAAAGAAAAGGTACTGGCTTTTATCAACGAACATCAGCTCGCGCGTCAAGTTTACTTGGAAGCCACCGCCGCACGCTACTATCCCTATCACAATCTCGCGTCCCATGCGATTGGTTTTACCGGTACAGACGGAGGCTTGCTCGGTCTGGAATACAAATACAACGCCGTATTGACCGGTACGCCCGGACAGTATATTTACGCAAAGAACGCTATGGGACAATCGCTCCCCTTCAAATTCAGCTCCTATACGGAAGCAACAGACGGAAACAACTTAGTTACTACCTTGGATATGACCTTACAAGCGCTTTTGGAAAAGCAATTACGCGCGACCTATCGGGATTCCAAAGCGCAGAATCGTGTAACCGGAATTGTAATGGATGTCAACACCGGCGCTGTCTTGGCAATGGCAACCTATCCGAATTTTGATCTGAACGATCCTTACACCTTGGACCCGGATTCCCTTGCCAAATTATCCGCTTATACGGGCAACGACACGGCATATCGTTCCACACTGCTCTATGAAATGTGGAACAATAAAACCATTTCCTCTACCTACGAACCGGGTTCGACTTTTAAAATTCTGACCTGCGCTATGGCTTTGGAAGAAAATGTTGTCTCCATGACAGAACATTTCAATTGTCGCGGGGCACTTACGGTTGGCGGTCATACCATTCACTGTCACAAACGTGCCGGACACGGTTCCTTAACTTTTGCGCAAGGATTACAGCAATCCTGCAACCCCGTGTTAATGACACTTGCCTCCCGACTGGGCTCCAACACGTTTTACAGTTACTACAAACGACTCGGCTACACACGAAAAACCGGGATTGACTTACCGAGCGAAGCCGGCAGTATTTATCATGCGCAGGAAAATTTCAACACGGTGGAACTTGCCGTCTATTCCTTCGGGCAAACCTTCAAAATCACGCCACTTCAGCATTTGAGCGCCATCTGTACGGTTGCGAACGGCGGATATGCCGTTACACCGCACATTGTCGAAAAAATCACGGATCAAAAAGGGAATATCATTTCTTCTTTTCAACAAAACCGGTCGCAAATCCTCAGTACCAAAACCTGCGAAACCTTAGCGCAGATTCTCCAAGAGGGGGTTTCCGGAAACGGCGGTGCCAAAAATGCTTATGTTCCCGGTTATCTCGTTGCCGCAAAAACCGGTACTTCCGAAGTCCGGGATAAATTTGACGCAAACGGTATGGCTTCTTTCCGTATTGGCTCCTGCGTCGCATTTGCACCGGCAGACCGTCCGGAAATTGCAGTCCTGATGATCGTGGATGAACCGATGGTACAGAATAAATACGGCAGTGTGGTCGCTGCTCCCTACGTCGGTGCATTTCTGGACGAAGCATTGCCTTATCTCGGATATGCGCGGCATTACACAGAGAAAGAAGCAGAAAAGCTGGATGTCACCATGGGCGCATATGTAGGAACTTCTGTGAAAGAAGCCATGCAGGGGTTGCAAAAGCAAGGCGTTTCCTACACCGTCATCGGAGACGGCGACACCGTCATCCGGCAAATTCCGGAGAGTGGCAGTAAATTCAGCAAGGCAACCGGAAAAATTCTGCTTTACACCACAAAAGAAGCAACGCCGGAATTGGTAACCGTTCCGGATGTGATCGGCAAGAGTGCCGCGGAAGCAAATGCGATTCTGACCAACGCAGGATTGAATCTGCGAATTATCGGTGCAAAAAACTATGATGTCGGCAATGGCGCAACCGTGATTGCGCAAACACAGATCAAGGAATTGGTTCCGGTCGGGACCGTGATTACTTTAACGTTCCGGTATCTGGACGGAGACGACGATATTTCCGGATAGTTCTCTGCATTGTCATGCACAAGACAATTCACGTTAAGAAAAGAGGGATCCTACTTGCAACTCTCTGCACTGTTATCCAAAATTCCAGTCGCGCAAGCATCCTACGGAAGTGACGATCCGATCATCACCGGCGTCACTTCCCGGTCACAGGAAGTAAAAAAAGGTTCTCTGTTTGTCTGCTTACAAGGGCTGCATCATGACGGTCACGCGTTCGCGCTGGAAGCAGTGAAAAAAGGCGCGGCGGCGATCCTCTGCGAAGATCCCGCACGATTGCCGGACGATTCTCTGCCCTACATCGTGACGCCCAATACGCATCGTGCACTCGCCATTCTGTGTGCCGCATTTGCAGGGAATCCGCAAGATCGGCTGAAACTGATCGCCGTTACGGGTACAAACGGAAAAACCTCCACCGTACATATGATCGGGAACATTCTCTTTCGTGCAGGGTTTCCCACCGCCATTCTCAGTACCATCGGAAATTACTTGGATCATCAACCTTTGCCGGACAGCGGCATGACGACCGCTGATCCGGAATTTCTTTACCCCGTGCTTGCCAATATTTGTAATTGCAGAGCAGAATATGTGGTGATGGAAGCATCTTCCCATGCGTTAGCCTTAGAAAAGCTTGCTCCCATTTCGTTTGAAATCGGCATTTTTACCAATCTGACGCCGGAGCATCTGGATTTTCACCAAAATATGGGCGCCTATGCTGCGGCAAAAGCCGCACTGTTTTCCCAATGTAAACAAGGGTTACTCCATCTCGACTCTCCCTATCACGATCAAATTCTCGCCGAAGCACGTTGCCCGTGTCTTGACTATTCCCTGACAGACACCTCTGCTCCGTTTTATATGCAGAATCCGGTTTCCCTCGGTACAGACGGCATCTCCTATGATTTTTGTTGGAAAAACAAATCCCTGCGCATAACCTGCCCGATCCCAGGCAATTTTACTTATGATAATACCATGGCGGCGATGTCCTGCGCGGCGATGTTGGGATTGGATCTGCAAAGCGCGGCAGATGCGCTCGGCAATCTGCAGGGCGTGCGTGGACGAATGGAACGCGTCGTGCTTCCTTTGGCTGATTTTGATGTGTTTCTGGATTATGCGCATACGCCTGACGCATTAGAGCGTCTGCTCCGCTCCATCCGCGCCATCCGGCGAAAAGATCAGCGTTTGGTTCTGCTGTTCGGTTGCGGCGGGGATCGGGATGAAAGCAAGCGCGCACCGATGGGAAAAATCGCATCGGAACTTGCGGACTTTATCATTCTGACGCAAGACAACAGCCGCACGGAAGATCCCGCGCGTATTTTAGACGAAATTGAACGCGGCATGTTCGAAAACACCCCGCATATCCGTATACCGGAACGAAAAAACGCGATCCGCTACGCCATTTTGCACGCACAAAAACACGATTTCATTTTGTTAGCCGGCAAAGGGCATGAAACCTATGAGATCCGCGCGGACGGAAAACATCCGTTCAACGAGCGTCGCCTGCTTTTGGATGCTTATGCCGCACGCCTTGCCGGAAGCAAGGATTGAATTTTTGTCCGTCCCGATTTTGCAAAGTCAGATTTTCAAAGGAGACTCTCCATGACCAATCCGATTGCGCTTTCCGCTACGTTTCTGCAAAATGCCACCCAGGCGCAAATGCCTGTTACCAGTACACGGGATCTCCGTGGCGCGGTGATTGATTCCCGTGCCGTAACACCCGAATGCTTATTTTGCGCCCTGTCCGGCAATCATACCGACGGAATTCGGTTTTGTAAAGATGCGCTGTCCCGTGGCGCCGCCGGAATTCTGGTTTCTCATATGCCAAACGATTTGCCGCATGACCTTTCTTATTCCGTATTTGTGGTAGATGATGTGCGAATTTCCTTGGGGAAGCTCGCAAGTGCGGTGCGTTTATCCGTCTTGCCCAAAGTTATAGCCATCACGGGAAGCGTCGGCAAGACCACTACCAAAGAGCTGATTGCCCGTGTTCTTTCTACCACATATGAAACACACAAAAATCAAGGAAATCTCAACAACGACCTCGGACTTCCGCTCACTGTGCTTTCCATGCCGGAACACTGTGCGGTGTTAGTAACGGAAGCAGGTATGTCGCATGCAAAAGAACTGGCGTATTTAAGCAACCTGGTACGTCCGGATATTGCTGTCATCACAAATATCGGCACCGCGCATATCGGCAATCTTGGCAGTCGAGAAGCCATTGCCGAAGCCAAGTTGGAAATTCTGCAGGGACTGACACCAAACGGAATCGCGCTTTATGACGGGGATGAACCCTTACTGCAAACCATTTCGGGCGGGATTCCGGTTGGCTTTTCCGAACGCTGTGCGTATCGCATTTTGGAAGTGCACTATACAACCGATCCGACACCCTGCACGGAATTCCTGTTGCAAACACCATACGCGGTCATAGAAAATCTGCGGGTTTGCAGCATCGGAACACACTTTGCGCAAGATGCGGCATTTGCCTTTGCCATTGGGGAATTGCTTTCCGTCCCGGAAGAAACCATTCGTATGGCGCTCTTTTCTGCCTTACAAACGCCGCTTCGCGGCAGACAAAACCGCATGATACAAAACGGGATTTGTATCATTGACGATGGTTACAATGCCAGTCCGGAATCTATGTGTGCGGCGCTCGCTTCGCTACAAATGGAACCCATCCAAAAAGGCGCCCGCAAAATCTGTGTGCTCGGCAGTATGCTGGAACTGGGAGAGTTGTCTCCTCTTTTGCACAGACAGGTGGGACAGAAAGCGACGTTCTGTGACTTTCTGATCACATACGGCACCCAAGCGGAAGCCATCGCGGACGGTGCGCGAGAAGCAGGAATGCCAAGCGCCAACATCCGTTCTTTTTCTGAAGCGGATACCACCGATGCTTTGGTACACCTGTGTCAAACGCTCCTGCGTCCGGGCGATATTCTCCTATGCAAAGGCAGCCACGCTATGGGACTGTCCGAATTTACCGCACAACTGCAAAATGTACTTTAACCACAAAGGAAGGAGAAAAACGTGATGTTGCATACCACACTCTGTCTGCTGTTTTTGACTGTGGCGCTTTCCAGCTTTGCATGCACGGTATTTTTTACCCGCCGCTCCATTCCGTATCTGCAACGTTTGAAATGCGGGCAGACCATTTTGGAAATCGGTCCTTCCTGGCATAAAAGCAAACAAGGAACCCCGACGATGGGGGGAGTCGCCTTTTTACTTTCTTCCTTTGTAATTTTCGGAATCTTCGGTGTTTATGGCGCCATGTCCTTTGGGTATCCGCATTGGAATTGGTTGCTTGCCACAGTGTGTTTCTTCTATTTCAATGGTGCGATCGGATTTTTGGACGATTACCTGAAAGTAGTCCGCAAACAAAACCAAGGATTACGCGCGTCTCAGAAATTTCTTCTGCAAAGTTTGACGGCAATCGCCTATTTGTTCGCCATGTCTGCAATGGGCAATTTCTCCAGCCGATTCCCGATCCCATTTTTGCATACTACCGTAGATCTCGGCTTTTTTTCTTATATTCTGGCTTTCTTTCTCATTACAGGATTTATTAACAGTGTAAACCTGACAGACGGAATTGACGGACTTGCCGCCTCCGTCACGCTGATTGTCAGCGCATTCTTTCTGATTGCAGCAGTGCTTTACGGAAACGCTTCACTGGTTTTGGTGGCTTCCGTTTTTTTGGGTGCCTGCGTCGGATTTCTGGTATTCAATCTGCATCCCGCATCCATTTTTATGGGAGACACCGGATCTTTATTTTTAGGTGCCGCGGTCGTAGGGATGGCATTCCTGCTGCAAAATCCACTGATTTTGCTTCCTGTCGGAATTGTATATTTATTGGAAGCCGTATCCGTTATTTTGCAGGTATTTTACTTTAAGCTATTTCATCGTCGGATCTTCAAAATGGCGCCATTGCATCATCATTTTGAACGTTGCGGCTGGCGAGAGCAAAAAATAGTATGCGTCGCCTGCATACTCACCGCTATCTTCGCATGGATCGGGTTACTCGGACTCTAAAACGGACAGGATAGGAGGGATTCCTTTGCAATCAGACTCTACAAATCCATCTCAAAAAAGCGCAAAATCGGGCAGATTTTCCGGACTTCTTTATACAGAAGGCAAACTTGACAAGCCTATGCTGTGGATCCTTTTGCTCTTGCTCGCATTCGGTTCGGTGATGGTTTTCAGCGCAAGTTATGCGTATGCACTGCACCGGTATGGGGACAGTTACTATTTTATTCGTCAACAGATCGTATTCGCCGTAGCCGGTGTCGTTGTCATGCTTGCCGCATCTTTGGTAGACTACCGTGTGATCCGAAAATATGCGCCGATTGCCTACGCGTTTACATTGCTTTGTCTTGCCGCCGTACTGATTATGGGAACCGCCGCCGGAGTTGCCAAGCGGTGGCTTTACATCGGCGGATTCGGCTTTCAACCAACAGAAATTGCAAAATTCACAGTTGTACTCATCCTGGCATGGTATATTTCCAATCATCAGGCACAGATCACGGATTACGGAGATTTCAAAACCTCGTCGCTTTACGGTGTCCTGTATCCGGTACTGATTCTCGGAATGGCACTCTTACTGATCTTACTGGAGAACCATTTTTCCGGTTTAATTATTGTATTTTGTATCGGAATGGTCATTATTTTCGTCGGCGGTGCAAGAAAGATATGGCTTCTTGCAAGCGGAGGTGCCGCGCTTAGCGGAATTCTTGTGGTTTTGCTATTCACCAACTATGCGAAAACGCGCATTGATGTTTGGTTACATCCGGAAAATTACTCTCTGCAAGGGGAGGTATGGCAAACCTTGCAGGGGCTGTATGCCGTCGGAAACGGCGGTCTACTCGGTGTAGGATTAGGAAATTCTTCCCAAAAGCATCTCTATGTGTCCGCTCCGCAAAATGATTTTATTTTTTCGATTGTTTGCGAAGAACTCGGCTTTGCAGGAGCTGTTGCGGTCATCACGTTGTTTCTTTTGTTTATCTGGCGCGGATTTGTCATCGCAATGCACGCACCGGATACGTTCTCGCAATTAGTTGCAATCGGAATTGTATCCCATGTCGCAATTCAGGCGATTCTGAACATCATGGTCGTCACTGCCATGATTCCGAACACCGGCATTACCCTACCGTTTTTCAGTTACGGCGGCAGTGCCTTATTGATGTTACTGGGAGAGGTCGGGATATTACTGGGAATTTCCAGACATATGTACCGGGATCGCACTACTTAAAATTCCGATACAGCTTTGATCTTCATATTTTCAATTTACGCAGGAGGATTCTTCATGAAGTTGTTACTCACAGGGGGTGGCACAGGCGGTCACATCCATCCGGCAATTGCGATTGCAGACGCCTTCCGCGCCAGCCATCCGGATGCCGAAATCCGTTTTGTCGGTACCCAAAGCGGAATGGAAGCCACCTTGGTTCCGGCGGCTCATTACCCGTTTTCCTCCATCCGGATCATGGGATTACAACGACGTTTTACCCTGAAAAATCTGAAAGCACTCTATTATTTTTTATCTTCCAAAAAAGCCGCACGAAAAATTCTGACTTCCTTTGCGCCGGATTGTGTCATCGGAACCGGCGGCTATGTATGCTATCCCATGCTACGCGCGGCGCAAAAAAAAGGCATTCCAACCGTACTGCACGAATCCAATGCCATTCCCGGTCTTGCCGTGAAAATGCTTGCGCCGCAGATTTCCCTGCTCTTTACCAATTTTGAAGCAACCGCTTCCTATCTGCCGGATTCGGTGCAAAATCGGATCCGTACCGTGGGAAACCCCCTGCGGAAAGAATTTTCCCATATGAACCAGCAAAAAGCAAAAAAACAACTGGGAATTCCAAATTACCACCGGATCATTCTTTCCTGCGGCGGGAGTCTCGGTGCCGCGCCCATCAACACTGCGGTGCTTGGCATGTTACAACAACTTTGCGGAAAACATCCGGACTGGCTGTTTCTGCATGCAACCGGGAAACGGGATTATCCGGCGGTACAAACAAAACTGGAACAAAGCGGATTGCAAATGTACTCCAATTTTGTACTATCTCCGTTTTTCACGGATATGCCGGTTAGAATGGCGGCGGCAGATCTTATCATCAGTCGGGCAGGCGCCATGTCTTTATCGGAAATCGCACAAGCGGCAAAACCTTCTATCCTCATTCCTTCCCCGTATGTTGCCAATCAACATCAATTCAAAAATGCGGCGGTATTCGCGGATGCCGGCGCTGCCATCCTGTTAGAAGAAGCCTACTTGACAGCAACTTCCCTTTCGCAGGCGGTAGAACAGATTCTAAACTCCCCTTCCAGCATCACAGCCATGCAACAATCTGCCGCTCAATTTGCGCATCCGGAAGCCACACGTGCAATTGTGACCGGAATTGAAGAACTCCTTTCCAAAAGCTAATCCTTTTTTTATCAAAGCAGGCTAATTTTTGAAGCCACCGTCTCCTACTATCGAAAAAAACTCCGCACGTTTCTCATTTGGATGCAAAAGTCAAAAAAAATTAAAATTTTTTTTGTCTTTTTTTGAAAAACCTCTTGCAAAATGAGAAAAAACAAGTTATTATATAAGTAATGATATTTAAGTATACAAGCCCGTTGTATACCTAAAAGTACAGATTATTAAAAACCGCAGGAGGAACTTCATATTATGGCTCTCGAACTCGGCAATGAAATGCAGGAAAGCAACGTCAAAATCAAAGTCATCGGCGTCGGTGGCGGTGGTAACAACGCCGTAAACCGCATGATCGCCGCTTCCATCCATGGCGTGGAATACGTTGCCATCAATACCGATGCCCCGGTGTTGAACAAATCCAACGCTTCCGTAAAGATCGCGATCGGCTCCAAAATCACCAAAGGACAAGGTGCCGGCGCAAAACCGGAGATCGGTGAAAAAGCCGCTCACGAAAATGAAAAAGAAATCCAAGAAGCACTCAAGGACGTAGATATGGTATTCATTACCGCAGGTATGGGCGGCGGTACCGGTACCGGCGCTGCGCCTGTTGTTGCGAAGATCGCAAAAGACCTCGGCATTCTGACCATCGGTATCGTCACGACACCGTTTAAATTTGAGGGCAGAAAACGCAGAGAGGTTGCAATGGAAGGAATCCGCAATCTGCAACAGTGCGTGGACTCCTTGATCGTCGTACAGAACGACCGTCTGAAAGCAGTTGCGGAAAACATCACTCTGCAGAATGCATTCAGTACAGCAGATGATGTGTTGAGATGCGGTGTGCAAAGCATTTCCGAACTGGTGAACAATGACGGTTATGTCAACCTCGACTTTGCCGATGTCACTGCAATCATGCAGGATGCCGGCTATGCACACATGGCAATCGGCACCGGTCGTGGAGAAAACAAAGCGAAAATTGCAGCCGATCAGGCAGTGGCAAGCCCGCTTTTGAATACCGATATCACCGGCGCAACCGGTATCATCATCAA
>ERZ808278.291-NODE-291-length-37647-cov-4.348851_pt1 | contig 37647 bp, 33 predicted proteins | sample MGYA00521239_ERZ808278 | MGnify/ENA primary metagenome ERZ808278 (study PRJEB31516, sample SAMN03275600) | gut metagenome | biome: mammalia-associated habitat; material: feces | host: Papio cynocephalus | place: Kenya | collected 2012-07-17 ... | reverse complement strand
ATTACATTTGAAGAGCCAGATTTGGAAACATTTCGTGGCTTAAAGCTTGCATTTGAAGCAGGAAGACTCGGAGGAAGTATACCGACTGTCTATAATGCAGCCAATGAGCTTGCAGTTTCCATGTTCCTAAAAAGGAAAATTTCTTATCTTGAAATTGTGAAAAGTATTGAGTATGCTATGAAGAAGCACAGTTTCATTGACAATCCGAATGTGGAACAGATACTTTCAGTGGAACAGGAGACATATCATAATTTAGAAGAAAAATGGAAAAAGGAAGAGGAATAGTATGCAAATTTTAATCGCACTTTTAGTGTTCAGTGTCATTATTATCATTCATGAACTAGGACACTTTTCACTTGCCAGAAAAAATGGTGTTACTGTTACAGAGTTTTCAGTTGGTATGGGACCACGTTTACTTACCATTGTGAAGGGAGACAATGGGATATCTGCGAAAATTTTCGCTTCAACAGATGTTTGTATGAACCGAGCTGATTGGAAAGAACACACCAAGTATTCTTTGAAACTGCTTCCTCTTGGTGGTTCTTGTATGATGCTTGGAGAAGATGAAGATGTTCAGGATGTGAATGCATTTAACAATAAAGGTGTGTGGGCAAGAATATCCGTTATTTTTGCTGGACCATTTTTCAACTTTATTTTGGCATTTTTATGTGCTTTATTCATTATTGGTAAAGTGGGTTATGATAGACCTACTGTTGATGTTGTCGCTAAGGATTTTTATACACATGGCGAAGGCATTCAAGTTGGAGATCTTGTAAAGGAAATTAACGGTTCTAAAATCCGGGTTTCCAGAGAAGTTAGCTATTATTTGGCATTCAATGGCTGTCCTGGAGATTCTTTTACGGCAAAAGTAATTCGTGATGGAAAACCCGTTACCATAGAGTCTCCTTATTATAAGAATTCACAAGGGCAAGTAACATTGCCGTTTGATGTACAGTATAAAAGAGTAAAAGTTGGACCATTAAAGGTTCTTAAGTATAGCGCTTATGAGGTAAAACTTTGGATTGAAGTTACAGTAAAAAGTATTGGACAAATGGTTACTGGCAAGGTGAGCAAAGATGATATATCAGGCCCAGTTGGTATCGTAGATATGATTGGTGACACATATAAACAAAGCAAGTCAGAAGGTATGATGCAAGTGATTCTGAATATGCTTTATATTACCATTTTGTTAAGTGCCAACTTGGGTGTCATGAACTTGCTTCCACTTCCTGCTTTGGATGGAGGCCGACTAGTATTCTTGTTTATTGAAGCAATCAGAGGTAAGGCGATCGATCGTGAAAAAGAAGGAATGGTTCATTTTATTGGACTTGTAGCGTTGATGCTTTTAATGGTATTTGTTATGTTTAATGATTTTAGCCGAATTTTTCATTAGACGAGATTGGAGTATAGCATGATTCGAGAAAATACAAAGGTAGTAGCCATAGGTAATCGAGTGATTGGTGGCAATAATCCGATTCTAATACAGTCAATGACAAACACAAAGACTGAGGATGTAAAGGCAACGGTGGAACAGATAAAACGACTGGAAAAAGCAGGATGCGATATTATTCGTTGTGCAGTTCCAACGGAACAGGCTGCTTATGCTTTAAAAGAGATTAAAAAGGAGATTTCCATTCCATTGGTAGCGGATATTCATTTTGATTACCGTTTAGCAATTCTAGCTATGGAAAATGGAGCGGATAAAATCCGTATAAATCCAGGCAATATAGGTTCTATTGAGAGAATTAAAGCAGTTGTGGATGTTGCGAAAGAACGTAATATTCCAATACGTGTAGGTGTGAATAGTGGTTCTTTAGAAAAAAGCTTAATTGAAAAATATGGTGGTGTAACAGCCCAAGGTATCGTGGAAAGTGCCCTTGATAAAGTAAAGATTATTGAAGGCATGGGATATGACAATCTTGTCATTAGTATTAAGTCTTCTGATGTACGTATGTGTATTGAAGCACATGAACTGCTTGTAAAAGAGTCTGATTATCCACTTCATGTTGGTATTACGGAATCAGGTACAGTTTATTCTGGGAATATCAAATCGGCTGTTGGACTAGGAGCAATTTTGTCACAAGGAATAGGAAATACAATTCGAGTTTCTCTTACAGGAGACCCTGTAGAAGAAATAAAATCGGCAAAACTTATTTTGAAAACATTAGGTCTGAGACAAGGTGGGATTGAGGTCGTATCTTGCCCAACTTGTGGAAGAACAAGAATTGATTTAATTCAGCTTGCCAATCAGGTTGAATCCATGGTAACAAATTATGATTTAGATATTAAAGTTGCAGTTATGGGGTGTGCTGTAAATGGGCCAGGTGAAGCAAGAGAAGCAGACATTGGTATTGCTGGTGGCGTCAAGGAAGGCCTTTTAATAAAAAAAGGTGAAATTGTGAAAAAGGTGCCTGAAGCAGAACTTTTAGATACACTGAAGTATGAATTAGATCATTGGAATAAATAGAAAGGTTGGATGCTATGCTTTTTTTTGAAGCTTTTGACCAGTTAGATGTTAAGAATGATATTCGAGAAGTATTAGAGACTGTCGAAGTCAAGAGAATCTTAATGAGCAAATCCACATGTTCTGTTAGGATATTCGTCGAAAGCGACCATATCCTAACGTATCAAGTTAGAAGAAAAGCAGAGTATGAGTTGAGAAAACAGATATTAGGAGAAGCAATTCGTTGTGTACGGATTGTAGAACGGTATCAGCTTTCCAAACAGTATACCCCGGAAAAGATAATGCCAATGTATTTTGACAGTATGTTAGCGGAACTAAGAGAAGAAAGCATTCTGGATTATAATATTGTAAAGGAAGCAGAGATTTCTTTTACAATAGAGAATGTGAAGCTGACAGTGGATGATACATTTATGGTAAAAAAGCGTGTTGCATATATAAAAGAAAAGCTGGATGAAATTTATCATGAACGCTTTTCTTTTTCTGTTGGCGTAACTTTTGAATATGTGGAACCGAAGAAGAAAGAAGTAGAGGAAGAAGAGTACGTAATGGCAAGGCCTGTGTCTATGAAAAAAGAGCAGGAGCCAGTTAAGAAAGAAAAGGAAGCAAAGAAAAAGGAAGAGCCAAAGAAACAAGAATACAATTATCGTGCGAAACATCCAAAACTGCCAGAAGATCCATCTGTTATCTATGGAAGAAATTTTGATGGAGATGTGATGGAGATTAGCGATATTCAGGATGAAATTGGAGAAGTTGTGGTAAGAGGCAAGGTTATCACAGTGGAGGCAAGAGAACTTCGTAATGAAAAGACCTTGCTTATCTTCGGGTTAACAGACTTTACGGATACGATTACTTGTAAAATCTTTTTGAAAAATGAGCAAGTACCAGATGTAACTAGTAAGATTAAAAAGGGCAGCTTTTTAAAGCTAAGAGGTATGGCACTTCTTGATCGATATGATAAAGAGATTTCCATTAGTTCTATTGTGGGTATCAAAACCATTGATGACTTTACGGTTACTAGAAAAGATGAAAGTCCTAGAAAACGTGTGGAATTGCATGCCCATACGCTGATGAGCGATATGGATGCAGTAGTAGATGTGAAAGACTTAGTAAAACGTGCTATGGGCTGGGGACATCCTGCCATCGCCATTACCGATCATGGTGTGGTACAGTCCTTCCCAGAGGCAAATCACTGTCTTCATGGTGGAGAAGATTTTAAAATCATCTATGGAATGGAAGCGTACCTAGTAGATGATTTAAAGGAAATCTGTGAAAACATGAAGGGACAATCCATTCACGATACCTGTGTTGTATTCGATATCGAGACAACAGGGTTTGGACCAGTGAACGACCAGATTATCGAAATTGGTGCAGTAAAGGTGGTAAATGGTCAGATTGTAGACAAGTATAGTACATTTGTCAACCCAGATATACCGATTCCATATCATATTACGCAGCTTACAAGCATTACAGATGAAATGGTAATGGATTCGCCTAAGATTGATGTGATTTTGCCAGAGTTCTTAGAGTTTTGTGGGGATGCAATACTAGTGGCGCACAATGCCTCCTTTGATGTTGGTTTTATTAATAAGAAAGCGGAATTTCTTGGCATTGAAACTGATTTTACTGTTGTGGACACAGTTGGAATTGCCAGATTATTGCTATCACATTTAAGCAGATTTAAATTGAACGTGGTTGCAAAAGAACTGGGGATTTCCTTGGAAAATCATCATAGAGCTGTAGATGATGCAGGTGCAACAGCAGAAATATTTGTGAAATTTATTGAGATGCTTGAAGAAAAAGGAGTTACAACCTTAGAAGAACTAGAAGCTATGAATGTCATGACACCTGAAATGATTAAAAAACTCCCAACCTATCATGCAATTCTGTTAGCAAAGAATGACACAGGGCGTATTAATTTATATAAAATGGTTTCTATGTCTCATATTGACTATTATCAAAGAAGACCACGTATTCCGAAAAGTCTTTTACAGAAGAATCGAGAAGGATTAATTCTGGGAAGTGCCTGTGAAGCGGGAGAGTTGTATCAAGCTATTTTACGTGAAAAACCAAGAGAAGAAATTGACCGTCTGGCTAAGTTTTATGATTACTTTGAGATTCAGCCTCTTGGCAATAACCAGTTCATGATTGAGGATGATAAGTTTGATATTAAGTCAAACGATGATTTAATCGAACTGAACAAGAAAATTATTGCTTTAGGGGAGGAATACAATAAGCTTGTTGTTGGTACGTGTGATGTGCATTTCTTAGATCCAGAAGACGAAGTATTCCGTCGCATTATCATGGCAGGAAAAGGTTTTAAAGATGCGGATAATCAGCCGCCACTTTACCTTCGTACTACCGAAGAAATGGTGGAAGAATTTATGTATCTAGGACGTGAGAAAGCAGAAGAGATCGTAATTGACAATACCAATAAGATTGCAGATATGATTGAGAAAATTTCACCTGTTCGTCCAGATAAATGTCCTCCTGTTATCGAAAATTCAGACCAGCAGCTTCGTGATATCTGCTATAATAAGGCAACATCTATGTATGGACCAAATCTTCCAGTTCAAGTATCAGAGCGATTGGAGAAAGAGCTAACCTCCATTATTGGAAATGGATTCGCCGTTATGTATATCATTGCGCAGAAACTGGTTTGGAAGTCTAATGAAGACGGATATCTGGTAGGTTCCCGTGGTTCCGTAGGTTCATCCTTCGTGGCAACTATGTCAGGTATTACAGAGGTTAATCCCTTACCTGCCCATTATTATTGTACAAATTGTTTTTATTCTGACTTTGATTCACCAGAAGTAAAAGCATTTGCAGGTAAATCTGGATGTGATATGCCAGATAAAAACTGTCCGGTCTGTGGAAAACCATTAAGTAAGGATGGTCATGAAATTCCATTCGAAACATTCCTTGGTTTTTATGGAGATAAAGAGCCTGATATCGACCTTAACTTTTCAGGAGAATATCAGGCAAAAGCCCATGATTATACGGAAGTTATTTTCGGTAAAGGACAAACATTCCGAGCTGGAACAATTGGTACACTAGCAGAAAAAACTGCCTACGGATTTGTTTTAAAATATAATGAAGAACATGAGGTTGTGAAACGACGTTCTGAGGTGGAGCGTATCGCCCAAGGCTGTGTAGGAGTTCGCCGAACCACAGGACAGCATCCTGGTGGTATCGTAGTACTTCCAATTGGGGAAGAGATTTACTCCTTTACGCCAGTACAGAGACCGGCAAACGATATGACAACGAAGACAATAACCACTCACTTTGATTATCACTCTATCGACCACAACTTGTTAAAACTTGATATTCTAGGCCACGATGATCCGACGATGATACGTCTTTTGGAAGATTTAACACATGTAGATGCTCAGAAGATTCGTCTTGATGACGAAAAAGTATTGTCGTTATTTGAAAACTTGAGTGCTCTTAATATTACGAAGGAAGATCTTGGAGGATGTGATCTTGGCTCACTTGGAATTCCTGAGTTTGGAACAGATTTCGTTATGCAGATGTTACGTGATACAAAGCCAAAGACATTTTCAGATTTGGTACGTATCTCAGGACTTTCCCATGGTACGGACGTTTGGCTTAATAATGCCCAGTACTACATTGCAAAAGGTGACTGTACTCTGTCTACCGCTATCTGTACTCGTGATGATATTATGACCTATCTGATTCACACAGGTGTAGAAAATGGACTTGCTTTCAAAATCATGGAAAGTGTTCGTAAAGGAAAAGGTCTGACTCCTGATATGGAAAAGGCAATGACAGATGCTGGTGTACCTGAATGGTATATTGAGTCTTGTAAGAAGATTAAATACATGTTCCCGAAAGCCCATGCGGCAGCCTATGTCATGATGGCGTTCCGTATTGCTTACTTTAAGGTATATTATCCATTAGCTTACTATTGTGCTTACTTTAGTATCCGTGCATCGGCATTCAACTATGAGCTTATGTGTATGGGACGTGAACGTCTGGAATTCTATATTTCAGATTATAAAAAACGTTCCAATGAGTTAAGCAAGAAGGAACAGGATACGTTGAAAGACATGCGTATTGTTCAGGAAATGTATGCAAGAGGATTTGAATTTATGCCGATTAACCTGTATACAGCAAAAGCCCATTTATTCCAGATAATTGATGGAAAGTTAATGCCATCCTTCAGTACCATTGATGGTCTTGGGGATAAGGCGGCGGAAGCAATTGTAGAAGGGGTAAAACAGGGAAAATTTTTGTCTAGAGATGATTTTAAACAGCGTTGTAAAGTCAGTGGAACGGTTGTGGATGTTATGGCAGATTTGGGAATACTAGAGGATATGCCGATATCGAACCAGATGTCTATTCTGGATTTTATGAATGCATAATTTGTGCAATAATAATGTAAATAGGAGCAGAACGTTAGGAAATGTTCGTGCTCCTATTTTTTAATGTAATAACTTATGCATAACGATGATGATTGTCGGTATTGTTTTAACATTAAATTCTATTACTTGTTCTTTTTTCGCTTCAATAGAATAGTAAGATATGCTACTAAGAATATAATAGCTATAATAAAAGTCAAAATAATCGTAAATACCACACGAATCAAATTAAATTTGAGAATACCAGCGAGACCCAATAGAATAAAAGCTAAATCTAATATTAATGCAATTGTAGCAAATACAAATATTCTTTTCAAATTCAAAATCCTTCCTATAATTTAGTTCCATATAGTTTTATTGTTTCGTACATATCGGATGCTTTATTTAATTTTCCTGATGCAGATATAAGTTTTGTTACTGCAGTTGTTGCTCCAGCTAATGTGCCAGTAAATCCTGCAGCTAAAACAGCAACAATTAATGCTTCTGGAGCAAGTGCAGCTAATAATACAGCACCACCACCAGCCATTATAATTGTAGAGACTGCTTCGGCACCGACGGCAGCTACAGCATCCTTATAATCGTCGTTACAGTCATCAATATATCCAATATATTTATTAACATTGTTTTTTCTTGTGGAGTTTAACTTGGTTAAATTTATTCTACAATTGATGCATTAGAATCACTATCATTGTCATTAGCACTAAGCATTCTTTCTACATTAAATTAATATTTAAAATTTCGTCTGGATTGTCACATGATGTTACAGTTAAATATATCTCACCATCAACTATGTATTTGTTGGTGTCATATCCCTTGCCGTTTACTTCGTAATGTTCCTGGATACTATCTTGAGCTTCAACATTTAAGTAGTTTAAATTATTAAAGCTAAAAAAAATAGTCAAAACTAAAATAAATGATAATATTTTCTTCATAGTTACCTCCTTATTTTATACAGTTTATACAAACAACACCAATGTTTCAACTCGAAAATATTATCATACATACATACAAATGTCAAATAGACCAAAAAAAATATATATTATGTAAATGTTAAGAAAGAATTGAACCTCAATAAGCATAATTTCAGCATATCGAAGTTCAGTTCCAGGTGTCCATATTCGTTACGACATAAAAATCCCAAACCTCTTCTTAATCGGATACAAAAGTGCTACGCCCTTAGAAAACGGAGTCAGCATATCTAACAAAATATGACTGAGAATACCGCTAAATGCCCCCACTGCAATCGAAAGATTCCATTGCATGAGCAAGTAAAAAACCCCAAAGCAAAAAAGCAGACTATGAGTAAATGTTCTATGTCCGAAAGCTTTGTTAACCACCTTGGATGTGAACCTGAATCTTCTGCCCAGATGGCTTTTAGGATGATCAATATCTGGAAGTGCTGCACCTAGAAAGGCGGGAACGGTAACTAAAACTGGAGAAAGATCATAGTGAAAACGACTCGCTGCAAAGGATATTCCAATTCCAGTGAAAGCACCAACTGTAACGTGTGCTGTGTAATTCATATTAGTTTCCTCCTTGGTATAAAAATGGTAAAAAAAGCATAGCAGATTCTATAGAAAAAAGCAATACATATGTTCGATTCTGGCAAAATATCGAACTTGCGTTTGCATCCTGTTTATGATACAATGAAAAACTAAGAATGAAGAATGTGAGGTAAAAGGTATGATTGCATACATAAAGGGAGAGTTAGCAGATGTAAGCGACAGTGGAATTGTAGTGGAAAGTAATATGACAGGTTACGCTATCAGCGTTCCATCTTCGGTTATTTCCCAGTTACCTCCAATTGGAGAACAGGTTAAGATTCATACGTATTTGCATGTAAGAGAAGATGCGATGCTTTTGTATGGGTTTTTAACAAAAGAAGATTTGGCAATATTTAAGTTACTCATTTCTGTAAATGGCATTGGTCCAAAAGCGGCATTAGGTGTATTATCCGCAATCAGTCCAGATGAATTGCGATTTGCCATTCTATCAGACGATGTGAAGACAATCTCAAAAGCTCCAGGAATCGGGGCTAAGACAGCAAAGAAGTTAATATTAGAATTAAAAGATAAGTTAAGAATAGAAGATGCATTTGAAATCAGGTTAAAACATGCAGAAGAAGCCATGCATGAAGGGGAAAAGGAAGCACAGGCATCTATACAGAACGATGCAGTTGCCGCGCTGGTTGCGTTAGGATACAGCAATACAGAAGCCCTAAAAGCGGTTCGACAGGTCGAGATTACGAAAGATACCGATGTAGAGGATGTGCTAAAAGCTGCCCTAAAACATATGAACTTGTTCTAATAGGAGTGCGAGAGTATGGAAAAGAGAATGATTACGACGGAATTAATCGATGAAGATTATAAAATAGAGAATTCCTTGCGTCCGAAACTGTTGTCAGATTATATTGGACAGAAGAAAATAAAAGATAATTTAAAGATTTATATAGAAGCAGCCAAGGCAAGAAAAGAAGCCCTTGACCACGTACTGCTTTATGGGCCACCAGGATTAGGTAAGACAACCCTCGCAGGTATTATTGCCAATGAGATGGATGTGAATGTGAAGATAACGTCAGGTCCAGCGATTGAAAAACCTGGAGAAATTGCAGCGATTCTTAATAATCTGCAAGAGGGGGATTTGCTGTTTATTGACGAAATCCATCGCTTGAACCGTCAGGTGGAAGAAGTACTTTATCCAGCAATGGAAGATTTTGCTATTGATATTGTAATAGGAAAAGGGGCATCCGCCAGGTCTATCCGCCTGGATTTACCAAAGTTTACTTTAGTAGGAGCAACAACAAGAGCAGGAATGCTGACAGCACCATTACGTGACCGTTTTGGAGTTGTGCATCGTTTGGAATTCTACACTCCAGAAGAACTGGTAGATATTATTACCCGTGCGGCAAGAGTATTTAAGGTAGAGATTGATAAAGAAGGTGCATGGGAGATTGCAAGACGTTCTAGAGGAACCCCTCGTTTAGCTAACCGTCTGTTAAAGCGTGTACGTGATTTCGCACAGGTAAAATACGATGGCAGGATTACGCTTGAGGTTGCAACCTTTGCGCTGGATTTAATGGAAGTAGATAAATTAGGTTTAGATAATATGGATAGGCAGATATTAATGACTATGTATGAGAAGTTTTCTGGTGGCCCAGTAGGACTTGATACACTGGCGGCAGCAGTAGGAGAAGATGCAGGTACATTGGAAGATGTATATGAACCTTACTTCATTCAGAATGGACTGATTCAAAGAACACCACGAGGAAGAATCCTTACAGATTTAGCGTATAAACATTTTGGATTGGATATTGCAAAATAGAATCGAAGGTCGCGACGACATAAGAACTTGCTTTTCGATTTTTATCTTGCTGTTTCCTGCTAGGTAGGATATAATGTGTAGTGAAAATACATTCTAGCAGGGGGCGGTGAGTATGGAAACGAAAAATGATGCACATGTTGTAATCAATAATAAAGAGTTTGTAATCTGTGGTTATGAAAGTTCGGAGTATATGCAGAAAGTAGCCGCTTATCTGAATAATAAGATTGCTGAATGTAAAGAGATAGAAGAATTTAAGAATTTGGAACGTGACATGAAGAATTTCATGCTAGAGATAAATATAGTAGATGACTATTTTAAAGCGCAGGATAAAGCAGTAGAGTTGGAGTCTGAGAATTCTAAGAAGGATGATGAGCTGTATCAGTTAAAGCATGAATTTGTTGCTTTAAAGGAAAAGCTTAACAAGACACAGCAGGAATTAGAACGGATTGGATCCGCTTATGAATCGGCAAAACGTCAGCTTAAACATCTGGAGGAACAAAAGGAAAGCCAGACAAGAAAGTAGAAAAAGAGCGAAGAAAGAGACTGCAGAGGCAGTCTTTTTAACTTTATAACAATATATATGCGTTATATTTGAAAAGGACAGAAAGGGTATTATTATGACACGAAATATAGAAATTCTCGCACCTGCAGGTTCTATGGAAGGACTAATTGCAGCTGTTCATGGAGGCTGTGATGCCGTTTATATTGGAGGAGAGAAATTCGGGGCAAGAGCATTTGCCAATAATCTGAATCAGGAAGATATGATTAAGGCGATTGAATATGCACATCTTCATCATAAAAAGATATATTTAACCATTAACACATTAGTAAAAGAATCAGAGTTTAATCAGTTATACGAGTATCTTCTGCCATTTTATATGCACGGACTAGATGCTGTTATTGTACAGGATTTTGGCGTGCTGTCTTTTGTATCACGAACATTTCCAAGTATCGAAATTCATGCTTCTACCCAGATGACTTTAACCATGGCACAAGGGGCGAATCAGTTAAAAGAATATGGAGTTACTAGACTAGTGACTTCTAGAGAATTGCAATTCGATGAAGTGAAAGAGATTCGAAAAAATACCGATTTAGAGATTGAAGCATTTGTGCATGGTGCGCTGTGTTATTCATTCTCAGGCCAATGTCTGATGAGCAGTATGATTGGTGGAAGAAGCGGAAATCGTGGACGTTGTGCACAGCCTTGCCGTATGCAGTATAGAATGGAAGAAATCGATGGAAAACCATTCAAAGGAAAACAAGCATTTTTGTTAAGTCCGAAAGACATGTGTACTATTTATGATATTCCAGAGCTGATTGAAAGTGGGATTGACAGCTTTAAGATAGAAGGGCGAATGAAACGTCCTGAATATGCAGCCATGACAGCACATTTATATCGGAAGTACGTTGAGTTGTACCAAAAGACAGGTGGCGATGCCTATAGAGCCTATATGAAAAAGAATCCAGATGTTTTAGAGAATGACATGAAAAAGCTGATGGATCTGTACAATCGTGGTGGTTTTTCAGAAGGGTATTATCGAGAGCATAATGGCAAGAAATTAATGTCTATGGACCGTCCCAATCACAGCGGCGTGTTAGTAGGAACAATAAAGAATATTATGAAAAATCGAGCTGCCATTGAATTAAGAGATACTATTTTCGCACAAGATGTATTAGAAATACGTTCTAATAGGGGAGAAAATGTTTACGACTTCACAGTAAAGGATGGAGTGAAAAAGGGATCACTCTATGAGGCTAACTTTAAGCCAGGATCAAAAGTGCAGAAAGGACAGAAAGTATACAGAACGAAGAACCAGTCATTGCTTACAAGCATACAGGAAGAAATTATTCAAAAGGATAATCGAGAACCTGTAACTGCTTATTTCTGTGGTAAGGCGGGAGAACCAGTGGTGTTATCTTTAACTTATGGAGATATCACAGTAACGGAAATGGGAGATGTGGCTGAGGTTGCTTTGAATCAGCCGATTGCGGATGAAAAAATCAAAAAACAGCTAGATAAAACAAAAGAGACATCATTTTATCTTGAGTCAATTCAGATAGATTCTGCAGGGGACTGGTTTATGCCTCTTGGAAAGTTAAATGAGCTACGAAGAAAGGCATTTGAAAAACTAGAAGAGGAATTGAATCGTTCTTTCTTAAGGGAATGGGTACCATGCAAAGAGATTACTAGTGAAGAAGTGCCTCAAAAAAAAGATAAGTTAGAGCTTACGGTTAGTGTAATGAGCAAAGAGCAGCTAGAAGCAGTGGTTAGAGAGCCAGGCGTTTCAAGTGTATTCTTGCATTTTTCTATGTTAGAGCAGGAACCAGATCTTTTGGATTCAGACTTACTAAAGACGGATAAAAAGTTCTACGTGTTATTACCTACGATATTCCGGCGTAAAACTTATGAAAACTATAAGAAGAAAACCCATCCAGTAAACCAATCCATTCATCATGATAATATTGATGGTTTTGTAGTAAAAAATCTTGAAGAGCTGGAATATTTAGTAGAAGAACAATGCAACAAAGAACGTATTCTGGATTATAATATGTATGTAATGAATCGTGAGACAAGGCATTTTTGGATAAACCGAGGTATTACAGAGTTTACAGCTTCTCTTGAACTCAATTATCAGGAACTTAAGGAACTAGATATTGCGGGTGATTCTATGATTGTGTATGGTTATACACCGCTTATGACATCGGCGCAGTGTGTTGTGAAAAACACAGCGGGATGCAATTACAAATCAGGTTACTTTCGATTTGTAGATAAGAGTGGCAATCTATTTTACGGCAGAAATTTCTGTTCCTGCTGCTATAATGTTATTTATAACGGAAAACCACTACATTTACTAGAGCATGTGTCAGATATAGAGAAATTAGGAGTGAGGGATATACGTCTTGATTTTACAATGGAATCAGCGGTAGAAACCAAAAAGATTCTAGATTGTTATGTAAAACAGGCTTTATATAAAGAAAAAACTGCAGATTGTGTGGAAGACTATACAAAAGGACATTTCAAAAGAGGAATCGAATAGTTTCTGCATGAATGAAAAAGGCAGGCAGGAGGCTAAGGGTTGGAAAATGTAATTGTGGAAATATCTAGGTTTGTCATCATATTTCTTATGACGATTTATACCTTTTATGGATTTACAGCACTACTGAAAAAAAACAGAAAGAAACAGCTGTATTTGTACAGAGTACAGAGGATACTTATACTGGCTTTTCATTTTGTATGTAATTTTGTGCTTTATATGAATACAGAAAATTTTAAGATACTGGCTTTTTATCTGGTGCAATTAGGGTTTTTAATAGGGTTTAGCATACTGTATCCTATCTGTTACCGGGGAATATCTAGGACATTGTTAAATCATATGCTGATGTTGTTTTCAATCAGTTTTATAATGTTGGAGAGACTTTCCTTTGATTCGGCAAAGCGGCAGTTTACAATGGCGTGTATCGGAATGGGAATTGGACTAGTTATACCAGTTGTAATTCGGAAAATGAAATTTCTTATGAATCTAGAGTGGCTTTATGCAGTGCTTGGTCTTGGTATGCTCGTATGTGTCTCCGTGTTCGGTGTTACACAATACGGGGCGAAAAACTGGCTGTTTATTGGTGGCGTATCCATTCAGCCTTCAGAGTTTGTAAAAATTCTGTTTGTATTCTTTGTGGCATCGGCACTTGCCAGAGCAAAACAGTTTAGGGAAATTGTGTATATCTCAGCATTGGCGGGAGCACATGTGCTGCTTCTTGTAGTGCAGAGGGATTTGGGAGCTGCGCTTATTTTCTTTCTCACATATGTAGTGATGCTTTATATTGCAACAGGACAGTCTTTTTATTTATTCGGAGGATTAGCAGGTGCTTCGGCAGCATCGGTGGTGGCTTACCGGTTGTTTTCACATGTACGTGTCAGAGTAAGCGCATGGCTGAATCCATGGGAACAGATTGATGCTGGGGGATATCAGGTTGCCCAGTCATTGTTTGCAATTGGAACGGGTGGCTGGTTTGGCTTAGGTTTAGGGAAAGGACTGCCAACCAGTATTCCGGTTGGAAAGAGTGATTTTATTTTCTCAGCGATAGCAGAAGAATTCGGTGGAATTTTTGCCCTGTGGGTGGTGCTGATATATGTAACTTGTTTTGTTATGTTTATTACGATTGCATTAAAAGCAAAAGAGGAATTTTATAAACTTGTTGCGCTAGGACTTAGTGTAATGTTTGCTGTACAAGTATTCTTATGTATCGGTGGCGTTATCAGGTTTGTTCCTTCAACAGGAGTGACTATGCCCCTTGTAAGTTATGGTCGCAGTTCGGTCCTTGGAACAACAATCATCTTTAGTATCTTACAGGGAATATATTTGATGAATCAGAGCGAGGAAGGTAAAATTGAGAAAGATAAGAGAAAAGTCAGAGGAACCAGTCATAGACAAAGTAAACCGACAATCAAAGAAGTCGAAGAATAATAATAAAAAGAAGAATGCAAACATTTTTAAAGTAGTATATATTTTCATTGGGCTTTTTACACTAATGGCGGGAAGATTTATCTATTTTATGGCAGTCGAGTCACCGTCCCAGATAAATAGTTCCTACAACAAGAGACAGGATTTGCTGGCAGAGAAGTATGTACGTGGCAAGATTATGGCTTCGGATGGAACTGTACTTGCCAAGACAGTAACGGATAGTGCCGGGAAAGAGACAAGGAATTATCCATTTGACCAGTTGTTTTCTCATGTAGTGGGAAGTGTTGGACGAGGAAAGACGGGACTTGAGCTGGCAGAAAATTTCACGATGTTGACCTCTCATACCAACGTAGTGAGTCAGGCAGTAACGCAAATGCAAGGAGATAAAATTTTAGCAGATGATATCGTAACAACTCTAAATGTTGGGTTACAAAAGGTAGCTTATGAGGCACTTGGCAACCGCAAGGGGGCAGTAGTAGCAATTGAGCCATCTACAGGTCGCATTCTTGCGATGGTATCCAAGCCAAGTTATGATCCGAACACCATAGCCATGAATTGGGATTCTCTTGTTGCAGACGAATCTGGCAATTCAACTCTTTTGAACCGAGCAACACAAGGTTTATATGCACCAGGTTCCACTTTCAAAATAGTAACCTTGCTTGAGTATATAAAGGAACATTCTAAGGATTATGACAAGTATCAGTATGAATGCAAAGGCAGTGCTATGTTTGGTGACAGAAGAATTTCCTGCTACAATAACCATGTTCATGGAGTTATTGATTTAAAGGGCTCTCTAGCCCACTCCTGTAATGATTCCTTTGCACATATAGGAACGTTACTGAATATAAAATCTTTTGGAAAAACAGCAGAGAAACTAATGTTTAATAAGTCGATACCGTTAAGTATTCCATATAAGAAAAGCAGTTTTTCTCTATCCAGTAAAAATACAGAGAATGAAATTGCACAAACAGCAATGGGACAAGGAAAAACACAGATTACACCTCTTCAAAGTACGTTGATTTCCTGTGCAATTGCCAATGGTGGAAATATGATGACTCCTTATCTGGTGGAACATGTTCAGACTAGTACGGGACATGTGGTAAGAAGTACGAGAGAGAAAGTTCTTGCTAAGAGCATGACAAGTGAAGAAGCTGCGATTGTAAAGGATTACATGACAGAAGTTGTGAACACAGGAACTGGTACAGCCTTGAAAAACAGTAAGTATCAGGTGGCAGGAAAAACAGGTTCAGCAGAATATGATTCTACAGGAGCTTCTCATGCTTGGTTTAGCGGGTTTGCCCCTGCAGATAATCCGAAAATTGCATTAAGTGTGATTGTGGAGAGTTCTGGTACAGGAAGTGAGTATGCGGTTCCCATTGCTAAGAAAATGTTTGAAAGCTATCTAAATTAATTAAAATTGATGAATATTATTGCAAAGTGCCTGGAAAAGATGTATACTAATGAACAGTTAGACACACCAAAAATGTGAGAGATCACAATAAACAGGGGGCATTGCAATGGTTGAAGCAACGAGCTGTGGCGGTGTGGTTATTTTCAGAGGAAAAATTTTGTTATTGTATAAAAATTATAAGAATAAGTATGAGGGGTGGGTTTTACCGAAAGGAACAGTAGAAGCTGGAGAAGAGTTTAAAGAAACCGCTTTACGTGAAGTAAAAGAAGAGACGGGAGTTTCAGCATCTATTATCAAATATGTCGGTAAGAGCCAATATAATTTTAATACGCCTCAGGATACAGTAACAAAGGATGTTCATTGGTATTTAATGATGGCTGATAGTTACTATAGCAAACCACAACGTGAAGAATTTTTTATGGATTCTGGTTATTACAAGTTTCATGAGGCCTTTCATCTATTAAAATTTTCAAATGAAAAACAAATTCTTGAAAAGGCATACAATGAATATGTGTATTTGAAGAAGAGTAATTTATGGGGATGTAAAAAATATTTTTAGTGTAAAAATGTTAGAAAAAAGACAAAGAGTATGAAAAAAGCTCTTTGTCTTTTTTATGGTATTGCTCTATTTTCAATAAAATGTATGTAAGGAAGCATAAGTTGTCAATTCAATATTACAAAGAATCTGGATGGGATCTGGTAGATATATTTGCAGAATAAGTCATAAAGTAAGTACTTTTTGTAACACTAATATGAGAGAAAATGAAAAAGAACTGGAGGTAACACATGTTAGATCAGATCGATTTAAGCCAGAGCTTAACCAAACATGAATATAAAAAGACAGTGGAAGAACTGTCTATGAAACTGTCGTTGTTACAGAGAGAATTAAAAGATGCAAAAATACCGGTTGGTATTGTAATGGAAGGATGGTCGGCATCTGGAAAAGGAACCCTTATTAATGAGATTATACATCCGCTTGATCCAAGGGGATTTCGTGTGATTTCCTTAGAGGAGGAAACAGAGGAAGAAAAGAGACATTCTTTTTTCTGGCCATTCTGGAATACAATACCCCCAAAAGGCAGAATCCATTTGTTCAATAACTGCTGGTATTCTAGAGTGTTGGAGAAAAAACGAAAAGACGAAGATGTTCCCTTACAGGTCCTTTATGATGAAATAAACTCATTTGAGAGTCAGCTTACCAAAGATGGATGTGTTTTGATTAAATTCTTTCTGCATATTAGTAAAGAGGAACAAAAAGAGCGATTTGATAAGCTGGAAAGTTCAGATGATACAAGGTGGAGAGTTGAGAGAAAGGACTGGAAAGAAAATAAAAATTATGAAGAACGAAAAGCTTCTTTTGACCGAATGCTTGTGGAAACCGATACGCCAGATGCACCATGGAATATCATAGAAGCAACGGATAAACGTTATGCAACTGCCAAGATACTTAGTATATTAGTGAAAGATATGGAGAATGCACTGCAAAAGACAATGGTTAGGCAGGCAGCGAAAACAGAAGAAAGGCAACAGCTACAGGAAAATTTACCGTTTCAAACTAAGGTGTTACAAGGTGTTGATTTGTCTAAGGACATGAAAAAAGAGGAATATAAGACAAAACTAGAGGAATTGCAAAAGAAACTTGTTACGCTGCATAATCGCATGTATCGAGAAAAAGTGCCGGTTATTATTGCGTTAGAGGGCTGGGATGCAGCAGGTAAAGGTGGGGCAATTAAGCGAATTACGGAAAAAATCGATCCGAGAGGGTATGAAGTAGTGCCTATCTCATCGCCTAATGATCTGGAAAGGCAGTATCACTATCTTTGGAGGTTCTGGTCGAAGTTCCCGAAAACAGGACACTTGACAATTTTTGACCGAACCTGGTATGGCCGTGTTCTAGTAGAACGAGTGGAAGGGTTTGCAACGAAAGAGGAATGGACGCGAGCGTATACCGAGATTAATCAGATGGAAGAAAGTCTGTGTGAAGATGGTTATGTAGTGCTTAAATTCTGGCTGCATATTGATAAGGATGAGCAGCAGAAGCGGTTTGAAGAACGGCAGAATACACCAGAGAAACAATGGAAAATAACGGAAGAGGACTGGCGTAACCGTGCGAAATGGGATGATTATGAGCTGGCTATTGATGAAATGCTGGTGAAAACATCAACGAATTATGCACCTTGGCATGTTGTGGAGGCAAATTCCAAGTATTATGCGAGAATAAAGATATTAGAAACGATAGTGGATGTGATGGAAAAGAGGATGAAATAGGAATTTAATAAGAAAGGGGAATGTCACAAAAAAAGTTAGTGCGACAACCCCTCCCTTAGCATATCATCTATTACATTTTCTCTGGTTCATCATAAGTTTCGCCAAAAGTTTCAACTGTTACTTTTTTCATTTTCTGTTCCTGTACAGGACGATCAGAGTAATCTGTTTTTACTTCAGCAATTTTGTTCACAATATCCATACCTTCTGTTACTTTACCAAATGCAGCATATTGTCCATCTAAGTGTGGAGAATTTTTGTGCATGATAAAGAACTGAGAACCTGCGGAGTTAGGCATCATGGAACGAGCCATGGAAAGAACACCTTCTGTGTGTTTTAAGTTGTTTGTGAAACCGTTCTGGCTGAACTCGCCTTTGATTTGGTATCCTGGGCCACCCATACCGTTTCCGTTTGGACAACCACCCTGAATCATGAAGCCGTTGATGACTCTATGGAAGATTAAACCATCATAGTAGTTTTTGTTGATAAGTGAAATGAAGTTTTTCACTGTATTTGGAGCGATTTCTGGATATAATTCTGCTTTGATGATATCGCCGTTTTCCATTTCGAATGTTACAATAGGATTTTGCATTTTTATTCCTCCAATTAAAAAATTTGTAATTAAGTTTAAATGATTTGAGAGTAAAAGTAAAGGGGGGAAAACAACTATCTCGTTCGCTGCTTAGTCAAGCCCCCTATCGTTTTTGATTGGAATAAAAGGAAACGATAGGGGGCTTGAATGCGCGACTCGCGAGATAGTTGTTTTGCGGGTGGTTGGCAAACGTTAGGTCTGTGTGAATTTGTGAACGACCAAATTGAAGGTCTAACGAGAAAACGAGTTCTCTATAACATATTTGTTAATAACTTTACCCTGTTTTATGCTAGCTCTGGTATGATTTCTTTTATTTTGGCAACTAAACGCTTGGCGTCTTTTTGGTGGGTTTTTAGGCTTGGATGTTCGGAGGCTTGACCATCTTCTTCTACGTTGTGGAATGGAAGTTCCATGGTGTAGATGTCTTCATAGCCTTGTTTGGTTAGGTAATCACAGGCTTTTTGGATTAGTGGAAAAGCTTCTGTGCAGAGAGTTCCACAGATACATAAAAACTTGGTTTTTGGGTATTTGGAACGGATGAATTTAATAAAGTCAATGTAGCAGGTTATAAATTTTTCTTGAATGGCTTCATCTCCAAGAAATCTTGAATCATTGGTTCCTAAGTTAATGACAACTAGGTCTGGGGTGAAGTCTTGGAAATCGTATTCGATAGTTGGATCGACCCAATAGTTTGTGTAAGGATAAACTCTTGGAACGGTACCTTCCACGTTGCCAGTGTATTCGCAGTAGACACCGTGACCGGATACAGCGGTGTAGCGAGCATTTAAATTCAGTTCTTTGGCAGTTAAGGCAGCGTAAGAGAGTTCGCCATCTTCTTCTCTAATATGAAATTCTGAATGAGGTTCTCCCAGAACACCGTATCCACATGTTATAGAATCACCAATGAATTCGACTTTGACTCTGGTGTCTTTCTCGGATGGAAGAGGGAGAAGTGTGCCGTTTTCAATATCAATGCTACGGAATGCAGCATAGGACATTTGGGCTTCCGTAATTTTAATAATTGTAATTTTATGAACATCTGTGTCGTTTAACGTTGCTATTTCGTAAGTTTTTACCATTTCGTCCAAAACAATCGGATCTTTTGTTGTTAACTCATCATCTACATAGACTTTAAGTCTTGTCCAGTCAACTTGCTTCTCAACATCACTTTCAATAGTGGCTGTAACTATAGTGCTATGGTTATTGTCGCCCTTTACGTAAAATTCGACGGCGGAATTGGTAAAGCCTAGATAAGCCATCTCGTTTTTTATTAGAATTCTTCCATAAAAATGATAATAATTACGGTCAAAAATATGTATCATAAGGTTAGTCCTCCTTGGTTTGGTGTGTATTTTTGCTACAGTTTATAGTGTTTGTATATGAGAAAATTATAGCGGATTACTAAGGAAAATCAATGTATTATCTGATAGAATATTGAGCTATTTATGTTTGACAAAGCTATACAATACACATATAATTATAATGATTGCAAATATTCAAATAGTTTGAAACAGTATTGGCTGAGAAAGGATGTGGGTTTATGGAATCTGGACCGAGTTTGCGCTGGAATATTAGTAAAATTAAAGATTCAATATCTGCATTTGAGAATTTCAGCTATAGAAACGAGGCTGAACTTACTCTCTGATGCAGTGGAAGGAGTAAGTTATGATTGAGATTTTTAAAACATTTGATGATGGATTAAGACAGATAAAAGACTATAAGGATGGATGTTGGATTGCACTTACGAATCCTTCACCTACTGAACTATTGGAAGTATCAGAACAGTTTGAAGTGGATATTGATCATTTGCGAGCACCACTGGATGAGGAAGAACGTTCCCGTTTAGAGATTGAAGATGACTATTCATTAGTATTAGTGGATATTCCAAGTGTAGAAGAAAAGAACGGAAGAGAGCGTTATGTGACCATGCCGCTTGGTATTATTCTTGCAGAGAACGCATTAATAACAGTTTGTTTGGAAGAAACACCAATACTTAAAAGTTTTATGGAAGGTAGAGTTCGTGGTTTTTATACATTTAAGAAGACAAGATTTATTTTACAGATCTTATATAAGAATGCGTCAGTTTATCTACAATATTTAAAGATAATTGATCGAAAAAGTGAAGAAATTGAAGAACAGCTTCATATTTCCACTAAGAATCGTGAATTAATTGAACTTTTAGAATTAGAGAAGTGTCTAGTTTACTTTACAACATCACTTCGTTCTAATGAAGTTGTGTTAGAAAAGATGCTTCGAACAGAAAGCATTAAAAAATATCCAGAGGATAAAGAACTTCTGGAAGATGTTATTGTCGAGAACAAACAGGCAATTGAGATGGCTAATATTTATAGTGGCATTTTAAGTGGAATGATGGATGCATTTGCTTCTGTAATTTCTAATAACCTTAATATTATTATGAAAACTTTAGCAACCATTACCATTGTCATGAGTATTCCTACTATGGTATTTAGTTTGTATGGCATGAATTTTGCGCATATCCCATTGGGAAATTACAAATACGGGTTTGGAATCGTTACTCTTGCAACGTTAATACTAACTGTGCTTGTGGCAAGATTATTTGCGAAAAAAGACATGTTTTAATGTGACAGGGAAAGAGGAATTGTATGAAATTTATTAATAAACTGGAACGAAAGTATTATAAATACGCCATAACGGATTTGATGAAATACTTTATGCTTGTTTGGGTGTTGAGTACGGCTATCTATAATTATGTTCCTTATGGCTATATGATGTATGAAAACTTTGGCGCTTTAGATTTTGGCATGATATTTAAGGGGCAGATATGGAGACTTGTAACTTTTATTTTTAAACCGTATTCTATCAGGAGTATAGTAGACATCTTATTTTTTGCAATACAAGTTTCACTTTATTTATATATAGGACGTTCCTTGGAAAATGCATGGGGAGCTTTCCGCTTTAATTTGTTTTTCCTTAGTGGAATTATCTTTAACATTTTAGGCGGACTGGTATATTATATTGGAATTAATTTAGCTGGAGGCTTTTTAGCAGCATATATGGGACGTTATGATGTTGGTATGGAGTATTTGTTCCAGTCTATGTTTTTTGCGTTTGCAGTGCTATATCCAAACGTGGAGGTGCTATTGTACTGCATAATTCCAATAAAGGTAAAATATATTGCCCTTATAGACGCAGTATTTCTTGCAAACACTATGTTTGGCGCATTGGGAGCAAAGCAATACTATATTCCAGTTGGAATTCTTGTTGCATTAATTAACTTCTTTGTATTTTATTTCTCTTCAAGAAATTACAAGAAATTTTCACCTAAGATGCAAAAGAGAAAGGTGACTTTTCATAGAGAGGTACATCAGGCAAGTGCAGGAACCAGACATAAGTGTGCAGTGTGTGGTAGAACAGAACTTGATGGAGAAAACTTAGAATTTCGTTATTGTTCAAAGTGTAAAGGTAATTTGGAGTACTGTCAGGAACACCTGTTTACACATGAGCATGTGAAATAATAAATTGGGGGTCAAAAGAAAATGGAAGTAATGGTATTTCTATCCGTAGTATTTTTGTGTCTTATGTATTACACATATTTCTATGTGAAACGGGATAAGCTTTCAAATCAAGCACAAGAGACAATTAAACTACAGGACAAATGGCTGCTAATGATTCTATTAGCAGCTGGATTTCTTCTTAGAGCAGCATTTGGTATACAGCCAAATGACAAGTCAGGAGATTTAAGCAATTTTCGCTGGGCAGTTGACACGTTACTGAACAATGGTTATAAAAGTGTGTATGAAAGTGGTGTAAATATTAGTTTTCCACCACTTTTAGTACAAGTGTTGGCGTTAATTGGTGCAGTATGCAAACTATTTAAACTGAACGTACAGACGATTGGAACATCCGCTGCAATTGTTCTGTTTAAATTGCCAAGTATTATCTGTGATATGATAATTGCTACTGTAATATTTAAAGCAGCGAAGAAAAATTTTACAAAGCGAGGGGCAACGATTCTTGCTGCAGCTTTTTTATTGAATCCAGCAGCTATTATGGATACTAGTATTCTTGGACAGGTGGACTCAATCGTTTCCATGTGTACTTTGTTAATGTGCTGGTTCTTATATGAGAAAAAATCTGGTTTTGCGATTATTTCATTCGTTGCAGCAGTACTTCTTAATCCATTGATGGTAATTCTCGCACCAGTTCTAGTAATTGGTGTGTTAGATGATTTGGTTTTCGATGGGTTTGAGATGAAAAAAGTTGTAAATGCTGTCATTGGTCTTGCTATCAGTATAGTAGGCGGCATTTTAATATGTTTGCCTATGGGATTATCTACAGTTTGGAATAATTTTAAGCAGTGCTATAGTGCATTCCCATACTGTTCTGTTAATGCATATAATTTCTGGACCATGATTGATTATAACTGGACGCAGGAGACAACTACATATTTAGGACTTTCATGCAGAGCATGGGGAAGTATATTTGTTGGTTTTTTTGCTGTTGCAGCAATTGTATGGCATTATGTAAGTAAGCGTAAGAAAACAAATTATTTCTATTTGGCTTCATTTTTTGTGATTATTGTATTTACTTTCAGTACACGTATGCATGAACGCTACCTGTATAATGCAATGGCAATTTTGCTAATGCTTTTTGTTTTAAAACCGTTTGTTGAAAATTATATTTTATATGCAGTATTTACGTTAGTACAGATTGGAAATATGGCATTTGTATACTATATGTACGATCCTAACAAATTTAGTGCCAAAGAGCCAGTTCCGAATTTGATTTCAAAAGTATTGTTTATAGGATTTATAGCATTTATTGTAATGGTTATTTATCGAATGGTGCATAAAGAGACGGCTGTTGAGATGCAGTCAGTTACACTGGATTCCAATGTTATGGAAAAGGAAGAAGAGAAACCATTTGTTATAGAAAGAACAAGTAAAATGCCAAAATGGACTAAAGTTGATACAATCGCTGTACTTGCAATTATGATTGTGTATTCGGCATTTGCGCTTCATGATATTGGATATCGTTATGCTCCACATACACAGTGGTCATATACAAGATCTGCGGAGTTAGTGAATAGTGGAGATGTGACTACAATAGAACCAGCTGGCCAGATTACGTTGGATTTGGGTGAGTCAAAGTACGTTCAAACACTTAAATATTATCTTGGCAATTTTGAGAATAGAAAATTTACAATTGAGTATGCTGATACGTTAGATGGACCTTGGCAAAGTGTCGGTGAAAATGAGTGGGTTAGTGTATTCTGCTGGGGTGAAAATGCATTAAACATTCAGGCAAGGTACGTTAGGCTAAGCAATAAGGACAATGAGGCAGTTGTATTTGAGTTAGCATTAGTTGATGCGGATGGCAAGTTAATTATGCCTGTCAATGCAAGTGAGTATGCAAATCTGTTTGATGAGCAAAAGATGGTTCCTGACAGAAGTACCTTCCGTGATAGTACCTATTTTGATGAAATATATCATGCACGTACCGCTTATGAATACATTCATGGATTAAGGACTTATGAAACGACACATCCACCACTAGGAAAAATTATTATGTCTATTGGTGTACGCCTATTTGGTATGAATCCATTTGGATGGAGAATTATGGGCATCTTATTCGGTATTGCAATGATTCCAATATTCTATAGTTTATCTAGAAGAATATTTAAGGAATCTTGGATCGCAATTGTTTCGACCATAATGTTTTCATTTGACTTTATGCATTTTGCCCAGACTCGAATTGCAACAATTGACGTGTTTGTAACATTCTTTATCATATGTTCGTACTACTTTATGTACAAATACTATAAAACAAGCTTTTATGATACGAAGTTAAAAGATACGTTTGTTACATTAGGCTGCTGTGGTGTGTTAATGGGATGCCAGATGGCAGCAAAGTGGACTGGTGTTTATGCTGCCATAGGTTTGGCTGTTATTTTCTTTGTTACATTAGGAAAGAGATATAGAGAGTATTTATACGCAAAGAAAGATATAAGTGGAAGTACCAATGGCATTTCTCATGAGTATATTGTGAATAATTTTGTAGCATTTGCATGGAAGACAATAGGTTTTTGTTGTATCGTGTTTGTTGCAATACCTGCTGTTATTTATGTTCTTTCCTATATTCCATTCAATGATGGACAGGGAACGACGAATGTAATCACTAAGATGTTTAATAATCAGAGTTTGATGCTTAATTATCATAAGGGCGTCCATCAAGATCATCCATATTCATCTAGATGGTGGCAATGGCCAATTATGTATCGCCCAATTTGGTATTTTAGTGGGCATGTAAGTGATACTGTTTCAGAAGGTATTAGTGCATTTGGTAATCCAGCTGTATGGTGGGCAGGAATACCTGCATTTTTCTACTTGGTACAGAGAGCATTTCGTAAGAAAGATAAAACAGCCATCTTTTTAGTAATTGGATATTTATCTCAATACCTTCCATGGGTATTTATAGGACGTACAACATTTATTTATCACTACTTTACAAGCGTACCATTTGTAGTTCTTATGGTTGCGTATTGTATGTATCTGCTTGTAAAAGAAAAGAAGTGGCCAAAGGGAGTTATCTTTGGTTATGTGGTACTTGTTTTCGTTCTTTTTGTTATGTTCTATCCAGTATTAGCAGGACAGCCTATTAATAAAGAGTATGTATTCCATGTATTAAGATGGATGAAGAGCTGGGTTTTAGTGACCTGATAAGATAGACATATTAATTGCATAATAAGCTGACTTCTTGTGAAGTCAGCTTATTATGCTAAAAAGTTAACAAAGATTAACCGGAGGATTAAGAAACCTTGAGTACAAAAATGAGACAATTGATTAAAAGCTTAAACAATGGAAAGAATCTTAATGAAGATTTGCCATCCTATGTTAATATGTTAGGAGAGGAATATCGTAGTTATGCATTAGTGCAAAGTATGATGCAGTACTATGTAATGTGTGAACAACATGAAGAAGGCTTTTTTAAAGAAAAAGAAGTAATAGAAACGGTGCAGTTTATAGAAGATGTAATAGAAGAACTTTTTGTTTTAGACGAGGGTGCTGACAGAGACGCATGTATAGCAAAAATTGATGCAGAGCGTACAAAAGTAATTCGTATGATGGAGGTTCTTACGAATTATACGGATCAATTGATGATATTTGAATATATGCTGAATCGAATTGAACATAAATTTGACCAGGCAGAACAAGAGTTTGCAGAAGATGACAGTGTGTTTGCACAGGAACTTTTACAGTATATTTTAGGTGTTAAAGATACTTATGTCGTAAATGAAAAAATTAAAGATGTAATTGGTCAACTTCCAGTTCGTATGGCAAGAAGCAAGTTCTTTGAATTGGTTAAGAATAGTATTTCCTTATACAAGGGAAGTGAAAAAGACTCCTTAGATGGGTATTTATATATGATACGTACAAGTGCGACATTATATAAACCTGAGTCAGATGGACAATATTTTGCAAGCTGGGGTGCATTTGCTGATAAGTTTAAGAAAGTAGATTTTGAATCTTTAGAGAAAGAACAATTTGATACTTTGTTTGATGAATTAAAAGAAAAAGCTAGAGATATTTCAGACGCTTCAGAAGTTTTTGTTACACTACAGGAGTTAATCAATAGCCTCTATGCCTATCTATTAGTCGGTTTTGATTCTGAAAGCGACGAAGAAGGCAAGTGGGAAAAAGAAGAAGCAATTTGCAAAGATATTATCATAACAATTGCAAAACAGGTAAAAGCAGAGGATAATTATATGATAGCTGAAAGTCTTATGGAACAGCTTGAACAGATTGAAGGAACGCCTGAAAGAATTATGACAGGAATTCAGCATCTAATGGGCAGTTTTCAGATGGTAAGAGAATCTTATGCGGATAAGATAAAAGAATTACAGTTAGAGAGGAATTTCAGCGATTTAGAAAAAGTGGGAGATTTACTTTCATCAAGTATTTTTATCGAGTTTAAAGAGCAGTGCACCAAAGAAGTAACAGAGGAGATGGCTGAAAAGGAAACGGTTCAGTTAGTAGAAGAATTAAGCGCATTATTCCATGACAATTCAATTCGATTTGTACGTGCAGTAATTGCCAGTGTAATATCAAGAATGCCTGTATTTTTTGCTGGAGTAGAAGAAATCTCCGAGTATATTCAGACTAGTTTAGAACTGTGTAAAGACATTGCAGAAAAGAAAGCAAGTTACGAAATATTAAGAGCTATGCTGGTGGAAAATAATTAGTTTAATGAAATGGGTGTCAGTTGTATATGATAAAATGGTATCCGGCGTTATATTTAGATTCTGTAACCAAAAAGAATCTTAGAAAAATTAAGAGGCGAATGGAAAGACGTAAGATAAACCTTTCGGTGTACTGTATCGCACTCGCCTCCAATGAAAAGAACTTGTTGGACATATATAGCACCAATGAGTTATTATATAGGTATTACAGGCATAAGGACATAAAGGTTATTGGCCTGGCTTCTAATAAGGAAAATGCAATTCAATTAGTGGCTGATATTGTAAATGATGTTTATCAGCAGACAGGCAGATTAGATGTAAGAACTTTTTTCAAAGAGGATGAATAAGTTTTTATAAGAGGATAGGATGTGAGAAGGGTTGCATATTGTTTGGCTGATTTTGAAAATAATAGGAGCAATCCTTGGCGGCTTATTAGGCCTTCTATTGCTCCTGCTTCTGCTAGTTATTTTTGTGCCAATCAGGTATAAGATTAGGCTTAAAGTAGATAAGAGTGTAGAGACAGATTCTTATATTTCTTGGCTGCTTCATATCGTACACATATCTATACAGTATCACGAAAAGCAGATGAAGTATTGTTTGCGCATATTTGGAATACCAGTTAGAAAGAATAAGAAAGAAAATGATAAAAAGGCAGGCAAAAATAAACAGAGGAGAAAGCCTAGCGAAAAAAGCGCAAAACAAAAGAAACACACACAAAGTCATGTAGAAAAAAAACAGGCTAAGGCTGAAACAGCTAAAAGAACTCAGAGTGATGCCAAAGCGAATAAGACAGTACAAAAGACCAAAGAAAAGGCGAATGAAAAGGCAAAAAAGAGTACAGCTTCAAATAAAACAGTTAGTGAAAAAAGAGGGACGAAGTACACAGAGAAAGGCAAAGACAAAAAAGGATTTCATCCGATTCAAAAGATAAAGTCTTTGATTCACGTTATTCGGGAGAAAGTACATCACATTCCACTGATTTGTATTAAAATCAAGAATCGCATCATAAAGCTGAATCAAAAGAAAAAGAAAGTGTTAGCATTTGTAAAAGATGAAGGAACCAGAAGTACGATTAAAAAGTTTATTAAAAGGACATTTGAAATACTAAAATATATAGCCCCAACGAAACTAAGAGGGTATATAAGATACGGGACAGGAGATCCTTGTCAGACAGGACAAATTCTTGGAATTATTAGCATCTTAAGAGCGTACTTTAATACAAAGATATCGATTTATCCAGTGTTTGAAGAAAAAATAATAGAAGCTGACTTAACAGCCCATGGGAGAATGCGTGTCTTTCGTTTTCTAAAGGTAGGCGGCAGCTTGTATTTTGATAAAGAAGTGAAAAAATTTATTGCTGATGGAAAGCAGTTAAAGGAGGAGCTCAATGGCTGATCAAAAAAATTATGATGGAGCATTAGAATCATTATTTAAGGGAATGGACAATTTCCTTACAACAAAAACAGTAGTCGGGGATGCAATTACATTTCCAGATGGCACAATTATTTTACCTTTAGTTGATGTAAGCTTTGGTGTGGCTGCCGGAGCATTTGCAGAGGAGAGTAAAAAGAACAATGGAGCTGGAGGAATGGGAGGAAAGATCACTCCAAGTTCCGTTCTTGTGATTCAAAATGGTGTTACAAAGCTTGTTAATGTAAAGAACCAGGATAGCCTTACAAAAATATTAGATATGGTTCCGGATTTTGTTAATAAGTTTACCAGTGGCAAAAAGGAAGAAGAGAAAGAAGATACCGAAGAGTAAACTGTCGAGTCTACGCTAAAATTAAATTTTCGTAAATTTTACTTGCATTCTTATGATTATTTTGTTAGAATGGTTTTGTTTGATGTATAGCGATTTTTAAGGCTATGTCTAGAAAGCGTAAGGAGGTGCTTTGGAATGGCTAAATGTGCAGTTTGTGGAAAAGGAGCTCATTTTGGGATCAAAGTGAGTCATTCACATAGAAGAAGTAATAAGATGTGGAAATCAAACGTGAAATCTGTTAAGGTTAAAGTTAACGGTGGAGCAAAGAAAATGTATGTATGTACATCTTGTTTAAGATCAGGATTAGTAGAACGTGCTTAATGCAGAGTTGGCGGAAGGTGTCATGAATGGCGATGAATATCACTATTGTGGCACCTTCTTTTTGACTTAAAACAATGAATAAAAGACTGGTTTGCCCAAAATTTTATTAGGAAAAATATAGAAATATTTTCTAACAGCAAAATAAATTGTAACCTAATATGAGGCATAAGATTATAATACAAATAGCAAGAAGACCATTTGTGATAAAAAGCATGATTGTCATGCCTATGGCAATCCAGAATAAGATAAAACCGAGCATATGTTTCATAACAACCTCATAAAAATTTAGTTATATATTATAATATGTATAAAAAATACAGTAATTACAAAAATTATAAAAAACTATGGCTTCTCGAAAGAAACTTGTTTTCAAACGGAGAAAAAGAGGGTATAATTAAAAAGATTTATAAAGGAATGGAGGGTTACTATGAAAGGTCATATGAATACTGAGATGGGCGAAATTGTAATTGACAACGAAGTAGTAGCAAGATATGCAGGTTCTGCAGCGGTAGAGTGCTTTGGTATTGTTGGTATGGCTTCCGTTAATGTAAAGGACGGCTTGGTTAAACTTCTCAAAAAAGAAAGTATTAGTCATGGCGTTAATGTGGAAATAGAGAATAATGATATGAAGATTGATATGCACATTATCGTTGCATATGGAGTAAGCATTGCGGCAGTTACTGAAAACCTTATTTCCAATGTGAAGTATAAGGTAGAAGAATTTACAGGATTGAAAGTTGGAACAATTAACGTATTCGTAGAAGGCGTTAGAATATTAGACTAACAATTATAGGATAACACATTAAGGAGGATTAAAAAGTGGCAATGAAATTAATGGATGCGGCATTGTTTCAAAAGGCATTTTTAGCCGGAGCAAAAAGCATCGAATTGAAGAAGGACTACATTAATGAGTTAAATGTTTTTCCAGTACCAGATGGCGATACAGGGACAAACATGACTTTGACAATTATGTCTGCTGCTAAGGAAGTGAATAGTATTGATAATCCTACCATAGAAAATATTGCAAAAGCTATTTCCAGCGGTTCCTTGCGTGGAGCAAGAGGAAATTCAGGCGTTATTTTATCTCAGCTTTTTAGAGGCTTTACAAGAGAAATTATGGACAAGGATGCTGTTGATGTGCCTACTATGGCAAAAGCATTTGAAAGGGCAGTAGAAACAGCTTATAAAGCAGTTATGAAACCAAAGGAAGGTACAATTTTAACTGTAGCAAAAGCTGGTGCCACAAAAGCAGAAGAATTAGTTGGGGAAACAGACGATTTAATTGAGTTCTGCGAAGAAGTTTTAAAAGCAATGCAGGAAATGTTAGAGCGTACTCCAGAGATGCTTCCAGTACTAAAAGAAGCTGGTGTAGTGGATTCTGGCGGACAAGGTCTTGTTACTGTATTAACAGGTGCTTTTGAAGTGCTAAGTGGTAAAGTTTCTGATGTTGCATTTGAGACTAGTATGCCTGTAAGATCTGCTCCAACAGGTAAAGTTGACAGTTCCAATATCTCAACTGCCGATATTAAGTTTGGATATTGTACAGAATTTATTATAATGTTAGAAAAAGAGTATAACATGGACACTGAGAAACAGTTTAAAGCTTACTTAGAATCTATCGGTGATTCTTTAGTAGTTGTTTCTGATGATGAAATTGTCAAGGTTCATGTACATACTAATGATCCGGGACTAGCAATTCAGAAAGCGTTAACTTACGGTTCCCTCACTAGTATGAAAATTGATAATATGCGTGAAGAACATCACGAAAAAGTAATAAAAGACGCCCAGAAGAAGGCAGAAGTACAGGCGCAGGAAGCAAAGAAAGAGGAACAGCCTCGTAAAGAAGTTGGTTTTATCAGTGTTTCCGCTGGTGCAGGTTTAAGCGAGATTTTCAAGGGACTTGGTGTAGATTACCTAATTGAAGGTGGCCAGACAATGAATCCAAGTACGGAAGATATGCTCAATGCCATTGATCAGGTAAATGCAGATACAATCTTTATTTTTCCAAATAATAAAAATATTATTTTAGCTGCAAAACAGGCACAGGCGTTAACGGAAGATAAGAAAATTATCGTCATCCCTTCCAAGACGATTCCTCAAGGAATTACAGCAGTGATTAATTTTGTATTTGACAAAACACCGGAAGAAAATGCACAATTCATGGAAGAGTCTATGAAAAATGTAAAATCTGGACAAGTGACTTATGCAGTTCGTGATACATCCATTGATGGAAAGACGATCAAGCAGGGTAATATCATGGGTATCGATGATTCTAAGATTGCTGCAGTAGGCGAATCTATTAAAGATACAACAAAAGAATTGATTGAATCTATGTTAGATGAAGACAGCGAATTAGTAAGTCTTTATTATGGAGAAGAAATAAAGGAAGAAGATGCCAATGAGATTGCAGAAGAGCTTATGAGTGCACATTCTGACATTGAAGTTGAAGTCCTGTGTGGTGGACAGCCAATCTACTATTATATGATTTCAGTAGAATAGAGAAAATTTCGGAAGATAAAGAGAAATGCGGAAATTATCTGCATTTCTCTTCTTTTAATGGGAGGAATTATGAGATTTGAAGAAGAAATTACAGCAGTAAAGGGAATTGGAGAGAAGACACAGAAAGGGTTAGCCAAATTAGAAATATATACAGTACAGGACTTACTTGAACACTATCCTAGAAACTATGATGTGTATGGTGAGATTCGCTCCATCCAGTCTTTGCAGGAAGAGGAAACAGCAGTAATTGAGGTTTCTGTTGTAGCATTGCCTCAGAAAAGAAAAGTCCGTAATTTAACTTTAGTCCAGTGCCGAGTAGGGGATTCTACCGGGACGATTCTTCTTACCTGGTTCAATATGCCATTTGTAATGAATCAGTTAAAGATGGGGAGTAAGTATTTATTAAGAGGAAAAGTAGTTCGAAAAAATGGGTTGTTACAGATGGATCAGCCTGTGTTTTTGACTAAGGAAAACTATCAGAATAATAAGTACGTAATGCAGCCGATTTATGGTTTGACATTCGGAATTACCAATAATGTAATTAAGAAGGCAGTAGTACAGGCATTAAAAAATGCAGAATTTGAGAAGGATTATCTCCCTGTTGAGTTGCGTAAGGAATGTGAATTGATTGAATATAAAAGTGCTGTTCAGAAAATTCATTTTCCAAAGAATCAGCAAGAGATGCTGGAAGCAAGGCGTCGAATTGTATTTGATGAGTTTTTCTTATTTAATCTAGCTTTAAACTATTTGAAGAAGCAGAAAGCAGTGAAAATATCGAATTTTCAAATGGAAGCGGTAAAAGAATGTGAAGATATGATTGCTGGATTACCATATCAGTTAACCAATGCACAGATGAAGGTCTGGAAAGCTATCGAGAAAGACTTATGTAGTAATCAGCAGATGAATCGTTTGGTTCAGGGAGATGTTGGTTCAGGAAAAACCGTTGTGGCAGCACTTGCCTTATTACAAACGGCAGCAAACGGCTTTCAAGGATGTATGATGGTTCCAACTGAAGTGCTGGCAAAACAGCATTTGGAGTCTTTAGAAGAAATACTTGAGCCATTTGGAATCAAAGTAGGATTGCTAGTAGGGTCTATGACGGCAAAAGAAAAAAGGCTCATGTACGCTCAGATAAAAGAAAATGAAGTTCAGATTGTAGTTGGAACTCACGCTTTAATTCAGGAAAAAGTGGAATACGCTAATCTAGGTTTGGTTGTAACCGATGAGCAGCACCGTTTCGGTGTAAAGCAAAGAGAAGCATTGTCCAATAAGGGAAAGGAACCACACATACTTGTTATGTCAGCCACACCAATTCCGCGAACATTGGCACTCATTCTTTATGGAGATCTGGATGTTTCCACAATTGATGAATTACCTAGAAATCGTCTTCCAATTAAAAACTGCGTGGTTAACACCAGTTATCGTCCGAAAGCATACGAATTCATTGCGAAAGAAATAGCAGCTGGTCGCCAGGCATATGTCATTTGTCCTATGGTCGAAGAAAGTGAGAATATGGAAGCTGAAAATGTGGTAGATTATACAGAAAAGCTGGCGCATGAACTTCCGCCGGCGTATGTTGTTGCTTATCTTCATGGAAAGATGAAACCGAAAGAAAAAAATGAAATTATGGAACGTTTTGCAAGAGGTGACATACATGTATTAGTGTCTACCACCGTAATTGAGGTTGGTGTGAATGTGCCAAATGCAACTGTTATGATGATAGAAAATGCGGAGCGATTTGGTCTTGCACAGCTCCATCAGCTGAGAGGCCGTGTTGGGCGAGGCGCGCATCAGTCTTATTGTATCTTTATCAATGGTTCCAATAGTAAAGAGAGTCAGAAACGTTTAGAAGTTTTAAACCATTCCAATGATGGTTTCCACATTGCCAACGAAGATTTGAAACTTAGAGGGCCAGGTGACATGTTTGGAATTCGGCAAAGTGGTATGTTGGAATTCAAATTAGCAGATATTTATAAAGATGCAGATATTTTAATGATTGCCAATGAAGTATCCAAACGTTTCGAAGAAGACCAAGTCAAGCTTATGCTTAAAAAATATGAAGCACTTCGTAGGAAAATGGAACTATATACGGATGAGATTTTCTTATAGAGGTTGTATACTGCGAAAAATTCGTCTATAATAAGGTAGATTATGTGAAAAAATTGGAAAGGAGAATAACATGGTTCAGCAATCTTTATCAAATGAACGCTTAATGGAGCTAGGAAGAGTAAATTATAAAAAGCTAAAAGAAATCTGTGAAACGTTGTCTTGTGCTGGGTATTGGGATGAACCAGAGAAGATTATAAAACTGCCCATATGCGAAATGCTCGATACTTATCTTCAAGCTGTGTTAGTTCAAATTTCCTTACAAGCAAATGGTTTTGGGGTAGAAGAAAGCAGATATACGCTGCAGCTTATGGATTCCAATCCATATGAGTTGAAATTGAATGGAAATGTAGAACAGGCCGTTGTTTGTGCAATGAAACGTGTATTAAAATCACCTCCTATTATTCTGCAATTATGTGGAGTGTACGATAGAGAACAAAATACCAGATTATCTGGTGTGGTATTTGACTGTTTCATCAACGTAGTATTGGGAATTTTGTACTTGAATAGTGGAAAGAACAACGATACACTAAAGGTTGCAGAAGAATATTTTAAGCAAATCAGTGTATTTTTAAATAATTGTGATGTGAACCTTATGCTAGATCAGAGATACTGGTTTAAGAAAATCAGTACAGATCGTTTAGATATGGGGTTTTACGAAGAATTAGACTGTGAATGTGGATTTCAGAATATGAAGCTTAGGCAGCAGGAAAGAATTGAATCCATGAAACAGGAGATGGAACAGGAGCAAAAGAAAAATCAGCTTTTAAAGCGATCAGAATCTGCCAAGCGATTAGATGAATATCTGGATGAACTTGATAATTTGATTGGACTGAAAGAGGTAAAACAAGAAGTTACTTCTTTGATTAACCTGATTAAAGTAAAAAAGATGCGTGAAAAATACAATATGGCAGTGACAGAGATGACGTATCATATGGTATTTACAGGGAATCCAGGAACAGGTAAAACAACGGTTGCAAGACTGATTGCTAAGATTTATAAGGAGTTAGGTCTGTTGTCAAAAGGGCATCTTGTGGAGACAGACCGTTCTGGTTTGGTAGCGGGTTACGTTGGGCAAACGGCTCTGAAAGTGAGAGAAGTTGTGGAAAGTGCTATTGGAGGCATTTTGTTTATTGATGAGGCATATGCCTTAAGTAATCAATTGGGTGGAAATGATTTTGGGCAGGAAGCCATTGATACGCTTGTGAAATTGATGGAAGATAATCGTGATGACCTGGTTGTAATTGTGGCTGGGTATAAAGAAGAAATGCAGACGTTTCTAGAGGCAAATCCAGGGCTTATTTCCAGATTTAATAAGTTTATTGGTTTTGCGGATTATACTTGTTTGGAACTGATGGATATTATGGAGTATATGTCCAAAAGAGATGGAATCGTCATTAGTGAAGAAGCAAGACAGGATGTTCTCGAACAGATTGAAGGAATGTCAGAGGATAGACGAAGGGCGTTTGGTAATGCCAGAGGTGTTCGGAATGTGTTTGAGAAGATATTGATTAATCAGGCGAATCGTCTGGTAAAGATTGAGGAACCGACTAAGGAACAGTTGCAGGAAGTGTTAATTGAGGATGTGCGTGATGTGGTTGGGTGATGGATAACCTGGTTGGAGTGAGAAAAACTCTGACGGGGTTATTTTTTTGAATACAATGGTATTGCACAAATTTTTGAGGATATGAGGCGAGAAAAACACGGAAAATAGTAGAATGTTATTATATAATAGTTAGAAAAAGTATCCACTACCATTTCTACACACAGCGATTACATTATCAGAGAATTGAATAATCTAATACTCTTAAGTAATAGATTCAACCAGTACAAGTTGATGAGGAAGGCATGAAAATGGATATGTTTGATGAGGTCATCAATAGTATGAACCAAGCATCGGATGATATTTATTATACTTATTGTGAAGGAGTAGAGGATGAGTAACAACCACATAATGGATTTAGAACCAAGACAGATTTATTTGTTTAAGGAAACGATTAAGGTAAATGATAAATTATTGCTGGTAATTAAGCAAGATAAAATCGTAGTTTATATAATTGAATTGAAATCTAAAAATACGAATAAAGCAAAGGAACAGATTCGATTTGGAAGAAAATATGCAGACTTTCTTATTGGTATTATTGAGGAGCAAATGCGATATGTCTTTCCAGTAAAAGAGTATCGTGGATACATATTTACAACAAAGCCTACTGGTAAGAATACAATGAAAGGTGAGAAATATCTGATGTGTGATAGTATGGTGAATGATATATTTATCAAATTTTTTTCAAGCAACACATCGCATGATTTTAGAAAGCTTTCATTGCCGTTTAAAAATGCAGGTTAAATATAGGGGGAACATATATATGAGCAAATTCAAAGTAGCAAAAGTATTTTCAAGCAGCATGGTACTGCAAAGGGAGAAGAACATAAAAGTCTTTGGTTCAGGAGAAAACGGTGCCACTGTTACAGTGAGTTTAGGCAAGAATCAGTCCACAACAATAGTAGAAAATGACTCGTGGCAAGCCATCCTCCCACCAATGCAAGCAGCAGAAGGCTGTACGATGACCATAACATGCGAAGAAGAAAAAGTTATCTTTAACGATATCGCCATTGGAGAAGTCTGGCTTGCAGGCGGACAGTCCAACATGGAACTTGAAGTGAAAGACTGTGCCGAAAGCAAAGAAATTTTAGAGCAGGATAAAGAGATTAAAGTTCGCTACTATTACACAGAAAAACATTCCATAAAAGATGAGGTTTTCTATGAATCAGAAAATAAGTCTAGATGGTACAAGTTTGGAACAGAGGATGTGAAACGCTGGTCAGCAGTTGCATATCTCTTCGCAAGAAGAATTTCCAAAGAACTAGGTGTTACAGTTGGTATTATTGGCTGTAACTGGGGTGGAACTTCAGCATCCTGTTGGGTTGATAGAGAAAGCCTAAGTATAGACAAAGAGTTAAATCAGTACAATGAAGAATATGCGAAAGCAGTAGAAGGAAAATCCATTGCGGAGCAAATCAAAGAGTATGATGAATACGCCCGATATCAGGCTGAATTTGACAAGAAAAGTCAGAAAGTATGTGAGGAAAACCCTGGTATTAGCTGGGAAGAAGTACAAGAGATTTGTGGACCAAGCAGGTGGCCAGGGCCAATGAATTGTAAAAATCCATATCGAACAGGTGGCTTGTACGAATGTATGTTACAAAGAATTATTCCTTATACACTTCGTGGATTCATCTACTATCAAGGGGAAAGTGACGATACCAAATCAGCAACTTACTATAAATTACTCAGCCATTTAATCAGTCAGTGGAGAAAAGACTGGGATGATGACAGTCTGCCGTTTATAACGGTGCAGCTTCCAATGCATCGATACACAGCAGATCCGGATTGGAAGAACTGGTGTATTATTAGAGAGAGTCAGATGAAAGCATATCAAACTATAAAAAATACAGGTATAGCTGTTATTTTAGATTGCGGTGAGTTTAACGAAATTCATCCAAAGAAGAAAACACCTGTTGGAGAAAGATTGGCTTTGCAGGCATTTTATCATGTATATCATACAATTGATGAAAAGTGTGCATTTGGTCCGATTTATCAAAGTTGTGTATATAAGGATCATGGAATGGAACTTCATTTTCAGTATGCAGAAGATGGTTTCATTGTAAAAGATGGACAACAGATGTTTGAGGTAGCAGGCTCCGATAAAAATTATATGCCAGCAAAAGCGAAAATAGAAGGAAACACTATATTTGTCTGGGCAGGGGGGCTTGACAATCCGATGTATGCAAGGTATTGTTGGAGTAATTATTGTGATGTGACCATTTTCGGTAAAAATGGGATAG
>ERZ808278.290-NODE-290-length-37708-cov-4.318461_pt1 | contig 37708 bp, 29 predicted proteins | sample MGYA00521239_ERZ808278 | MGnify/ENA primary metagenome ERZ808278 (study PRJEB31516, sample SAMN03275600) | gut metagenome | biome: mammalia-associated habitat; material: feces | host: Papio cynocephalus | place: Kenya | collected 2012-07-17 ... | reverse complement strand
CCGCACGCCGAAGTGACGGTGTGGAATAAAACGTACCCGCCGTCTTGCATCGAAGATTACACAAACCCCGTCTCCGTCCGGCGTTCCGACCTTTGCCAATAAATTGCCGTAATAAACGCCTTTCTCACCGAAATTCCGTTCGGTGGTACAGAAAGCGGGCAATGTTTTGGCAAAATCGGCGGCACACGTTTGCCGTTTTTCCAAATCCGAGAGCAAGGCGAGGGAAAGAAATAATCCATCCCATAAAAACGGAAACTGCTTGCGGTTTTGGCGCGCCTGCAATTCTTTGGGATCCGAAGCGGCATGGGCAAAATGCGCTACCTGATATCCGGCTTGCGATGCAGCGTCGGATACCGCCTGCGGCACGGTGTAGGGAAGCGGTAAAAGAACCGGTTCGGAAACCGGACGATGTTGTAACAGCATGGCAAGGATATGATTCTGGTCGCAGGCAAAAGGATGTTCTCCCGGTTCAAATAAGGATACCGAAAAGCCATCCTCGTCCAGGATCAATCGTAAAGCGTCCGCGGTCTGTGTAACGCGGGCGCCGGCTTTGCGTAGTACCTGTGCCAACAGTTCGCCGGGCGCGTTTTCACTTACCATGATTTTCTGTGAGAGTAATGGGGAAGAAAGACTTTCTCCTAATGCATCCCGATAACGGTTTGCAAGATCCGGAATTTCACTGACACTGCCTAAAGAAACAGTCTCATCCAAAGAGGTAGTTTGGGTGAGCGCCTGTGCAAGCGCCCGTTCCGTTTTTCTGGACGGATAGCAACCGGTTTCATCAAAGAATCGGATGCGGAGCAATCCGTCTGTACGCATGGAAAAGGCAAATGTGAGCGGCGTTGCGTAGGTTCTTGCACCGAACGCCGCCATGGCGGCAAAGCCGGTTCCGAACCGGTAGCATTCCCCGCCTGCCGCTCGTACTCCGCAGAGAAAAGCGTCCGCGCATAGCTGACTTTGCGGATGCATATCGGACAGCATGCCGACAGGACTTCCAACCTTTGCCGCGGCTTTGCCGAGCCGCAGAGCAAATTCCGGTGTCAGTTCTTTTGCATTGCCCAAAAGTCCGTATTCATCGAATTGACGTGCCTCTGTTTGAGAAAAAGTGAAATTTTGCATACAGATTGTTTCTTCCTCCATCTCCAAGTTCGGTGGCAGAATCGTTCCTTTTCGGATGTGCACACCGTTTCCGAGTTTACAATTTGCGCCAATGACGCATCCCGTTTCAATGACGCATCCGTTTCCGATTTGAATCTGCTCGCACAAAATAGAATCGGTTACCACACTGTTTTCTCCGATCTCGCATCCGTTCATCAAAATGGTGCCGCGTAACTGTGCACTTGTCGCGATTTGCACGTCCGGCGCAAGGATATTCGGAAGGTTGCACTGCGCAAAATTACAGGCATAATAGCTTTCCAAAGAACCGATGTCGCACCAAGGTTCTTTGGAAACATAGCCGTATAATTCCGCCCCAGCCGCAAGGAGCTTGGGAAACAGATCCTGTCCGAAATCGTAAGGGATTTTTGCGGGAATGGCTTGGATTGCGCGGGGAGAAAGCAAATAAATTCCGGTGTTTACCGTATCGGTACAGGCTTGTGTGTAAGATGGCTTTTCCAAAAAACCACGAATCTTTCCGTTTGCATCGCACACGACCACGCCGTATTCCAGCGGATTTTCTACCCGTGATAAAATCAAGGTCGCGTCCGCTCGTTTTTTCTTGTGAAAGGCAATTGCGTTTTGTAAATCTGTTTCGCAAAAGGCATCCCCGCTGATGACCAAAACATCATCTTTTCCGCTTGCCGCCAATTTCACGCCTCCAGCCGTGCCGAGCGGGAGTTCTTCTTTTTGATACTGTAAATGCATTTGCTCAAACGTATCTCCGAAATAGTTCTGAATCTGATCGCCCAGATAATGTGTCGTCACTGTGACGTGATCGATGCCGTTTTTGGCAAGCAAACGCAGAATGTGCGCCATCACCGGTTCATTTTGAATCGGCACCATAGGTTTTGGGCGGGTTTGGGTGATCGGAAATAATCGGGTTCCTTTTCCACCCGCAAGCAAAATGACCTGCATACTGTTCCTCCGTATCTGGAATGGAACAAGGATGTGCAGAGAAGCGCATTTTTATGCGGGACAATGAAAAAATATGTATAACTTTGGAAAAAACGGGCTATCTTAAAACCGAACGGAAAGGAGCGAGGTCAAATGGTAAAAGGTTGCAAAAAAAATATGATCTGGTTAAAGAATACGGGGAGCGAACTATTTGAAGAAGCGTATTTTATTGTGAGTGAAGAACATAGTACGACTTTACAGGATGAGAATGCATTATTAAAAGAAGCCAATCGCATTGTAGCGGAGAATCAATTGCGTACCGGCAAGCGTCTGCCGAAAAAAGAATATTTGCGTTGTGCGGGATGGTGGTGTTTTGGCGCATCCTGCAGCGCGCTGGTGTGTTTTGTCTTATATGTGCTGTTGCGATAGCAACCCCGGTGGACTTCCGCACAGGGTTGCTCCTTTGCTTACAGATCGTCTACGTCCTGAATGGGTTTTTCCTGTGCGTCGCGTACCTGACCGAGATAGGTTCCGTCCTGCGTATAGCCATCTACGGTCGGGACGCCGGTATACATACCAAGCGGATCGGTTTTGTTATCCCGATCTAAGTGTGCAAAAGCGGAAGTGTTCCGACGCGGCGGTAGCTTTTTTTCTTTTTTGGAAAGTGTCATAAGAAAATCCTCCGTTTTTCTATGATTTTTACAGATAGGATGTCGCAAACGATAGACTTTATTCCTTTGAATTCACAGCTTGGTCATGATATATATGGAAAACATTCATAAAATTGTGGTATACTGTCAAAGATGTATTGGAACGTGACAATGTGGAAAGCCTGCGGATCGCGGAACGGAAACAGTGCCAAGAAGGAATACCAACACCTTTTTGACGGGCAGATCTGCAAAATAGGATTTCCACTTCCCGAACCCCTTGCCATAAAATCTATGGAGAGGGGGATTTTTCGGCGCCTTTTTCTAAAAGGAAAGACGGAAACTGAACTTTATATCGCCGGCTTGCAACCGGCTTTTTCGTATGTTGTCAAACATGGATGGAATAGACAAGGAACGCAGTTTTGCCAAGCGAAAAAACGGGCAGAGCACGCCCGCTTTTCCTGTTTTGCAAAGAACGATTGCATGTACAAGGATTCAGAGAATAGAAAAATACAGAGAATCAGGAGGATTTATGAAACAACCTTACAGAGAAAAGAAACCGCAGGATCCGGAACGGAAGCAACAAAAGGTATCTACTACCGATCAGATATTGGCTCCGTCTTTTGAGCAGGCGCAAAGACGGCAAAAAAGTGAGCGTGTGCCGCAAACGGAAAATCGTCGTCCATCACGTCCGGCACGGCAGAAAGAAAACGCAGGAAAAGAACCGGGAACCAAAACGCAAGCCGAACATGCACAGAATTCATCCCGCAAGGCAGCACAATCCGCATCATCTACGCCGGCTAAGCGGACAGGACGTTCGTCCGCGCCGAAACCCGCGGCGCCGCATACACAAAAGGAATCGAATACGTCGAAGAATGTACCGAAAGACCGGAAACCGCGCGCGGGATTTGTCAGAAAAGAAACTGCAAAAAAGAAAGAGTATACGCCTACCCCCAAAACGCAGACGGAGGGGAAAATCCCCGCGGTTCCTGCGGTGCGGCGCAAGAATCATTCCAAAGACGTTTCTGCGGAGCAGCAGATTGAGATTAAAGAAGTTTCGGCTTTGCCGACGCCGGTACCGAATCCGGAGGAAAAAAAGCCGGCAAAGCGCGGGAAAAGTACAAAGCGTGCACCGCTTGGAAAACTGAAGATCATTTCCCTTGGCGGTTTAAGCGAAATCGGCAAGAACATGACGGTTCTGGAGTATGAAAATGACATCATTATCGTAGACTGCGGATTGGGATTCCCGGATGAGGATATGTTGGGAATTGATCTTGTGATTCCGGATATCACATATCTTGAGAAGAACGCAGAAAAGATCCGCGGCATTTTCATTACGCACGGACATGAAGATCATATCGGTGCTGTTCCGTATGTTCTGCGGAGTCTGCATGTTCCGGTCTATGCGACGCGTCTGACGGTTGGTATTCTGAAAAATAAATTGGCGGAGCATAGTTACAGCTATACGCCTACTTTGCAATGTGTCAGCGCGGGCAGTGTGATCTCCGCAGGCGCTTTTTCCGTGGAATTTATTCGGGTAAACCATTCTATTGCGGATGCTTGCTGTCTTGCAATCCGGACGCCGCTTGGCACAATTGTGCATTCCGGTGACTTTAAGTTGGATTTGACGCCGATTGAAGGCGAAGTGATGGATCTCGCACGGCTTGGTCAGCTTGGCAAAGAGGGGGTTTTAATGCTGCTGTGCGAATCCACCAATGCGGAGCGTCCCGGTTATACGCCGTCTGAACGGACGGTGGGCGCTTCTTTTGAGCATATTTTCCTTTGCAATAAAGATAAACGGATTGTCATTGCAACGTTTTCCTCCAATGTGCATCGGGTACAACAAATTATCAATGTCAGCGCGGCATATGGCAGAAAGGTCGCCATTACCGGAAGAAGTATGCTGAACATTGTCGGCGCGGCGGTAGAGCTTGGTTATATGAAAGTGCCGGAGGGCGTGTTGATCGATATTCATGACATCAAACGCTATCCGAAAGAACAGGTCACACTGATTACGACCGGAAGCCAGGGAGAACCGATGTCTGCGCTTTATCGCATGACTTACGCCGATCACGACCAGGTGACGCTTGACGCAAAGGACTTGGTGGTGATCAGTGCGCATGCGATCCCCGGCAACGAAAAGCTGGTGGATAAGATCATCAATGAGCTTTGCCGGCGCGGGATTCCGGTTTTCCGGGATGCGGCAGTGGATGTGCATGTTTCCGGGCATGCCTGCCAGGAGGAATTGAAGTTAATGCATGCTTTGACGCGTCCGCGCTATTTTATGCCGATCCATGGCGAATATAAGCATCTGGTCAAGCACAAGGAAATCGCGATGTATATGGGCATGCCCGCGGACCGGATCTTTATTTCCGACATCGGAAAGGTTTTGGAAATTGACGAAAACGGCGTGCGTTTCAACGGCGTTGTACCGTCCGGAAACGTGTTGGTGGACGGTTATGGTGTGGGAGATGTCGGAAACATTGTGCTTAGAGAACGCCGTCATTTGGCAGAGGACGGTGTAATCATTGTGGTTGCCGCGATCAATACGCAGGATGCGACCATTGTATCCGGTCCGGATATTGTGTCCCGCGGTTTTGTATATGTGCGGGAGGCGGAAGCACTGATGGATGAAATCAAGCACATTGCGCGGAAAACGTTGGAAGGATGTCTTGCGGGCGGTTATGTAGATTGGCCGCAGATGAAGAACAGCGTCAAAGAAGAACTTTCCCGGTATCTGTATAATAAAACCAAACGGAAGCCGATGATTTTGTCGATCATTATGAACGCTTAAAACAATCAATCACAACGATAAAAATGGCCGTTTTTCGGCGGAGGTTTCAGATGAAAAACTGGATTGCACCTGGTATTTCTCAAAATGCGATTGCGCACTTTTTCTCGGAAAATCGAGCCCATGGAAACGATATTCACACGCTTGGAATCTGGGAAAACGACGCGTGTGCGGCATTGGTTGCCGCGCACCCGTATGATTGCGCAGATAAACGGGAGGTTTATTCTCTCTCCAAAACTTTTTGCGCGACTGCCATCGGTATGCTTTGCGACGCAGGGTTACTTTCAGTAGAAGACCGGATTGTGGATCTGTTTCCGGAGGAGGTGCCTGCACAACCAAGCGCGCATTTGCTTGCGATGCGTGTCAGACATGTGTTGTCGATGAATACCGGTCACGCCGGATGCGTCTTTGCGCATATGGCGGCGACGCCGGACGCGGTGCGTGCTTTTTTTGCGGAGCCGCTCCCCTATGAGCCCGGTACCCATTTTGCCTATAATACCGGTGCAACATTTTTGCTTTCCCTGATCGTGACCAAGATCACAGGAATGACATTGTTGGATTATCTGCAATCCCATTTGTTCTGTTATCTCGGAATCGAGCATGCGCATTGGACGAATACCCAAAGCGGTGCAAATGAGGGTGGGACCGGCATTTATGTGAGTTGCGAAGACATTCTCAAACTCGGACAGTTATATTTGCACCACGGTGTTTATCATGGGAAACGCCTTCTTTCCGAAGCATGGATTGCAGCGGCTTCTTCCGCGGTTTCGGACAACCGAAACAACGGAACGCCGGATTGGACTTGCGGATACGGCTATCAGATCTGGCTCAATTCTTTCGGCGGCTATCGCGGCGATGGCGCCGCCGGACAGTTGATGGTGATCTTGCCAAAAGAGCAGGTGATTGTCGCTGTGCAGGCGGAATGTCTGGATACACAGATGGAGTTGACATTGGTCGATCAGTTGGTGCGTTCTTTGCATCGCACAGACGATGCGACATGCGCGATGCTTTCTTATCCACCTTGTAGCGGTGCTGTCGCACCGCTTTCGAACGATGGCGTCTGGTATCGTGCAGATAAAAACCCGATGGGAATCACAACTTTTTCTCTTTCCTGTCGGGAAAACATCCTGTGTTTTACTTTTTCACAAGGCGATACGGTACAGACGATTTCTGCGGCAAACGGGGCATATCTGCCGTTTTCATTTACCGGAACGGGCATGATGCCAAAACTTATAGGATTGATGCGCAATGACTTCCCGGAACTTTTACGCGGCTATGCCAGTTTTGAACAGTGCGGGGAGGCTGTCAAAATGGTTTTACGTCTGACCAATTCCCCACGAACCTTGACCTATCTGTTTCGACTGGACGGTGATACTGCGACCGTGCAAATAGACGCGACCTGCGGATGTATGCCGGCAGAGTGCAGAGTGCTTACGGGAAGGGCAATTCGTGAAAACGCGCACAAAAATAAAGATATTTTGTGAAAACTGCCTGTGGCATTTTTCAAGAAAATATGGTATCCTATACATAGCAGATTAAAGTTTACGAAAAATACAGCGCAACGGAAACTGAATGGTTGCGCTGTATTTTTCTTTTTGAGGGGGTACTATTTATGTGGAAAGACGGAGATGTGGTCATGTACGGGCAATACGGAGCCTGCAAAATCGTGAAAAGGAATGTTTGTCCTTTTGGAACTCCCGCACAAGGATCTTATTTTGAGTTGCATCCGCTGTTCGCGGATACCATTTTGTATGTGCCGATGGGACAGGCAGAGCAGGTCATGCGTTCCTTAACGGAACGGGCACAAATGGAAGCGCTTTTGAAAGAACTTCCGATGTTGCTGCCATTGGAAATTGAAAATGAGAAACAGCGACGGGAAATTTATCGAAAAATGTGGAACGCGCAGTCGCCGCTGGCTTGGCTCCGGCTTTTGAAAACAATATCTATACGCCGCACAGAGGCGACAAACGCACATCGACGACTATCGGAATTGGATTTGCAATATGAGGCAATGACGAAAAAATGCCTGTATGGGGAGATTGCCGTGCTTTTTCAGATCCCGTTTGATCGGGTGGAATCTTACATAAAACCATCTATGGAAATCGGAGCACAAGAAGCGCAGGGAATTTTTTAAGAAAAAATTTTCCTGCGCTTCTTGTAAAATCTGTAAGACTGTGATAAAATAAAGACAGAAAAGGACGGGGGGAATGCGAAAAATGGCAACCTTATTTGATTATTTGGCTTGGCGCGGTGATTTATCGTTTGAAAAGGTAGAATTTTGTGAAGTAGATAATCTGATTTTCGCGGAACTGTCTTTTATCGACTTTGACCAGTTATTACAGCCCGAAGAAACGGAGCTCTCACTTGCGGAAGCGGCGAAGCGATATGTAAAAAAATATGGCGGTCAGAAAATTTCTATGGGCGTGATTGTGCCGAACACCATACCGAAGCTGTTTGTGGAAGCGTCCAAAACCGCGCGTTACCGGAATGTGCGGATGGTACGGTTTGTCAATGAGATTGATACAGCCACGCAGATACAGTTCGCGGGAGCGGTATTCGTGTTTTTACCGGATCATGCGTATATTGCTTTTCGCGGAACGGACGATACGTTGATCGGCTGGAAAGAAAATCTGAATATGGGCTTTTTGCCGGTGGTGCCGGCACAACAACGTGCGGCGGCATTCATTACGGATTTTGCTGCGTCATTTCCGGGGAAAATGTATGTCGGCGGGCATAGCAAAGGTGGCAATCTGTCTGTATACGGCGCGTCGAACGCAAGTGCAGACGCACAGGCGCGGATTTTGCACATTTACAGCAATGACGGTCCCGGGTACCAGTCTGAATTCTTACAATCTCCCGGTTATTTGCAGATGCGGGATCGGATTACCACCATTTTACCGCAAAATTCGATTGTAGGGCGGCTTTTGGAGCATGAGGACGACTATGAAGTTGTGCGAAGCACCCAAAAGGGATTATATCAGCATGACGGATTTTCATGGGAAGTCATGGGGGATCATTTCATTCGGATGACCGATCTGACGGCACAAAGCAAACGAATCGACCGTACCGTGCGCACTTGGATTGCGGAAATGGATGAATCACAGCGGGAGGCATTTGTAGACGCATTATATGAAATTTTATCTGCCTCCAGCGCGCAGACCTTATCCGATATTGCAGATGGAAAACTGAATTTTATCAAATCCCTGTGGAAAGTGGACGCGCAAAAACGACAGATGGTGGTGAAAACGCTGAAACGCTTATCGGATGCGATTACGAAAGACTGGTTTTATTCCTTGGTAAAGCCGAGTGAAAAGAAGAAAAAACCACAATTGCAGGAAAAAGCGGAGAAGCCGGCTTTACCGAAAGCAAAAGAAGCGGATTCTGTACAAGATACAACGTCGCAAGCAGATCCCACACAGACAACGCCTCTCCCTTCCCCGTAAGTCATCCATGTTTTACAGAGCTTTTACTTTGAAGAAAATTTACAAGAAAGCAAACAGCGCATTCCGATTATTCGGAATGCGCTGTTTTGTCCGAGAAATTCAGGACGGGGAGGAGGTGTCAGAAGCCTCGTCAGCAGTGGGAATCGAGGAATCTGTACATCTAAGTGCCGTCTCCATCTGGGTGCGCACCGCACTGCCGATTTCGCCGTGCTTCATGGTGCGTTGCTCCGCAGGTGTAATGACTTTCAATACTTTTACTTTTACATGTGTTCTGTGGAACGGAAAATTGCGATGAATTTGCTCAGTTCCCTCCATCACCAAAACGGCAATTGGCGCTTTTGCGCGCCCTGCAATCAAAAACACCCCGTCATGGAACGGGAGCAACGTACCGTCGGTACTACGGGTACCCTCCGGATACACCCCAATGGAAAGATCGTCCGCCAAGATAGAAGCGGCAGTGTGAATGGTTTTCAGCGCCGCACGCGGGTTATCACGATCAATGGGAAGATAGCGACACATATGAACAAAGCGTCCGGCGATGGGCATATGAAAATTGGATTCTTTTGAGATGAACGCCATGGGGAAATTTTTGAATTCCACCATGCAGACCATCGGATCAAAACGGGAACGATGGTTGCATACAAACAAATATTTGGTATGAGGATTTAATTGTTCTTTTCCTTCCACTTCCACAAAAATGCGACTGACCATCAGAAACCATTCTACGGTGACAATTACCCAAAAGCGGAAGATCGGATGCTCTTTGGTCACCGGTTTGTCCAAGTGTACAAACAGCGAAACGACATAGGAGAGTAACAGATGCAGAATGCTGATGAGAAGCAATAATCCCAAAAACAGCGGGATTGTGATCCATGCGGTGGAAAAACTGCGCAGAGAAAAGACAAATCTGCCAAGCAAAACGGAAACGACGGCGGAGAACAAATAGAACCATTTATACAAAAGATGATGCACATCCGTGCGTTTCTGATAGTTTCCGATTCCACTGACCGTGACCAGTGCGCTGAGCAGAGTCACAACGCCGAACAGGAGAAAATCTTGCGGTACAAAAATCGCTGTGGCAAAAATCAGATACGCTGCGGTGATTAAAGACAAAGTGATCGGAAACGGTTGCCGGATCTTGGTATGAAGTAACAGCGGCGGGTAAAAAGCACCGAGCGCAAGACAAGACAAAGTCCGAAAAACCGGATGCGATTCCCCATAGTGCAGGATCCCAAACAGGAGGACGCCTACAAACAGAATCCGTGCCCCCCACTTAAAAAGCTGCCGTTTCATGATCCTTCAGCTCCTTCGGCTGTGCCGGCAGTGCTTCCTTGACTGCAGTATAGGTCGTCACGTCCCGAATGACCTCGCCGTCGATCTGAATATCCTGGGGTTTATCAAAGGTGACGGTGATGTGATGACCGGATAAAACGGTAATGTGTTTTTTATATCGAACATGCGTCCCTTTGAAAATCTTCGGGAAGATCATGAGCGTCTGCAATTTTCCGGTATCATGGAAGATTACAACCGAAATGGTGTCGCCTTTCCGATCCTGTTCCGGTGCGATCTTCATGCCGCCGCCATAATAACGTCCGTTCATTGCCGGCGCCAACCAAACTTTTTTGAACGCATATTCCTTGCCGTCTACCTTTACAATGGCATTGCAGGGTTTATAACAGGTAAACATGCATTTGATGGCAATTCCGGCATAGTTGATGTTGGTTTCCCCTTTATCCGCGGCTTCAATACCTTTGGTGCAAACCATGCCGTCAATGCCGAAGCCGACATTGTTGATAAACCGGTAATCCGTACCGTTGACGGTGACACTTGGCAGATCCTGCAAGTAGTCGTTTACCTGCATAAGCGTATTGTCCGGCGCCTCCATGTCGTAAATGTCACGCAGAAAATCGTTGCCGTTCCCTGCTTTATATAAGTAAATTTTATGGCGGATCGGCGTATCGCCCATGGCACAGGCAAATCGATTTAAGGTGCCGTCGCCACCGACCAGAACAAATTCATCTTCCGGATGTTTGTCTGCAAAGAACGTGTGGTATTCGGTTTCCGGTGGAATCTCACAGATGGTGTATTCTTTACCGGCAAATAAAGTTGCGATTTTTTCCTGAAAATCTGTTTGATTTGCGTGCGTCGCTTTGGCGTTTGTGAGAATATAGACCATAAGGAATGTCCCCTTTCTTTTTTAGACCGGATCACCGGAGGTAAAGGCGGTGTCCGTATGAAGCGCGTCGGTATGCTCGCAAAAGAGCATTTTAGAAGTGTCACCGGTTGTACGGTTTTCTGCGATTGTGACATCTTCACAGTTGCGTACCGCGATGTCATATTGAATATGCCGGGTGGTGGTATCGAACGGTGCATAGTGACAATTCTCAAATTGATTCTGCAAAACGGAAGCGTGCGTAGTTGCAGACAAATAGATCGCGCTGTTTGCAATATTTACAAAGCGGTTACCGGAAATTGTCAGATTGTGATGGACATTTGCGGGGTAATCTGCCGCACCCACGTCATGGCAGGCTTTGACGACGATAGCACCGAGGTTAGCGCCGGAAGAAACGAAGGCGCATTTTTCAAATACGTTATTCCGGATGGTGACATGATCGCTCGGTCCCATTTCATACCAACGACGAATATCCGGAGAGACGATGACCGCAGGCAAGGACATGCCGTAAACATAGCAGTCTTCGATCAGTACATTTTCCGTTTGAATCAAAAAGGCGCGTGCACGGGTATTTTTTACGGTAACGTTTTTCAGATGTACAGCAGAGAAGAACGCATCATTTGCGAGAATATCACCGACTTTGACGGAAAGTTCGGGTGTTTCGTTTATGTGCAGATGCTCCGGAGTGCTGTCCGGCAGGATTTCCGCTTTTCCTTTGTAGGCGAACGTAACGGGATCGTATACGCGGACGAAATCCCCTGAACGGATCCATTTGGGGTTGACGCCGTGGTTATTGCGCGGTTTTTGAAATGTAACGGTTAAGCGGTCATCTTCCATGGCTTCCACGGTATAAGCAGGGCTGTGAATGTTGAGCGCGTCATCCCCAAGGGAAACAAACCGGCAATCTTCCATGACGAGTTTTCCGGTGAGCCCCAAAATGTGAATGCCATCTGCATTTGCGGACATCAAACGTTTTGTACCCGCGGGCAGTTCAATCACGAATCTGCGGAAGGTGAAATCTGCACTGCGGGGAGATACGACCACACCCATGCCGGAGGTTGCGTAAATGCGAATGTCGGAAAGAAGCACCCGACTGCAACCGTCAAAGCGAAATACGGCGTTGCCGTAAATAATGTGACGGCAGTTAATGACCGTGCCGATGGCAAGGGTTGCAAGATTGTTGGATTGTGCGGAAACATCTGCCTTATTGGAAAAATTGGCGGCGTTGACGCGGATGGTGTTGTTGCCGAGATAGGTGTACTCCAAGGGGGAATAGGTAGCAACCAGATAGTCCGGTGTTCCGTCTGCATCCATGCTGTGCTGCCCTTGAAAAATCTCTTTTCCGGTGATCTCAAATTCGTCATAGAATTGCAGATCGTAGGTCTTATTTTCCACATCTACCGCGGTGACGACGCCGGTAGAGTTTGCCGGATGATCGGTGTCAAAAGAAAGCCCCTGTACGGTAAGATCCGTACAGTCTGTGAAAGCGAACGTATCGTTGTTTTCGGAGAAGTCACAAGCGTTGAAATGAGAAACCAAGACGGCACCGTCGCCGCAAATGGTCAGATGTTGTTTCTGCCGGATCGTGATTTTTTTGGAAAGGAAATAGCGGCCGGCAGGAAAAAACAAAGTCGCGTGATCCGGAAGCGCGGTGCAGAGTTTTTGCAAAGCGTCTGCAATGCATTGCCCATTTGGCAAAATTCCGTGTGCGGAAATATCTATTCTTGTCATATTTTCAGTACCTCATGTTGGTTTGGTATAGAAGCCACGGACAAATGATTAATCTTCTACAAGGGTAACTTTTTTCATGATCTGCGGTTTTAAGGGACGATCGCGGAAATCAGTTTCCGCATTGGCAATTTTATCTACGATGTCCATGCCTTCTGTGACTTGCCCGAATGCCGCGTATTTTCCGTCAAGGAAAGTTGCGTCCGCGTGGCAAATAAAGAACTGGGAGCTTGCGGAATTCGGATCTTGTGCGCGTGCCATGGAAATGACGCCCCGCTTATGAGAAAGGGGATTTGGGTGCCCGTTTTCCGTGAATTCGCCCGGAATCTGTTCCTTGGCGCCGCCCATACCGTTTCCAAGCGGATCACCGCCCTGAATCATAAAGCCGGCGATAATCCGATGAAATCCCAATCCATCGTAAAATCCTTCCGAGACTAATTTTTTGAAATTCGCAACGGTTTTGGGGGCTGCAGTATCGTCAAGTTGCAGGCGGATGATGCCGCCATCCTGCATTTCAATTTGTATCATAAGTAAAAACCTTTCTATACTTTCTATGTTTTGAGTTTTGAAATTGGAATCCATCCGGAAATTTTACAAACCAAAAAGTCTGATTATACAAGGGAAGAACAATCCCTACTTATTATAACAGGGATCCGGCATAAAAAGCAATACTTTTTGACAAGTTTTTTTCAAAAAAATATACGTTTTTTGAAAAAATATGGTCGTTTTCGTTTTTGCGGACTGTGACCGTTTGTACAAGGAGCTGAAATTGTATTTTTCTGTTAAAAAGTGTTTTGGAAATACGTGTGATTACGGTGCTAAAGTTCGAAATCCCTTGACAAATGATAAGCGGTATGCTATACTTCGGAATATCAGAAAAATTCTTCTTTGGCGGGGAGCCGCGCAGAGAAAGGAGTCAAAATGCAGGTAGCGATCAAGCGCGATCATGGAATTTTGAAAGTGGAGATCAATAATCAGTTGTATTTGCCGCTTTCCTTCAAATCGTTTCGTCCGAACCCGCAGAATATATCGGAATTTTATCAGGCGGGTGTTCGGTTATTTTCCGTACTGTCCAGTGGCATCATCAGCGCATTGGGGGTACCGTACTCGCTGTATGGGGAATCGTGGATCGGAGAGCAGACCTATGATTTTTCCAAAATAGACGCACAGATGGATTTGTTTCTTGAAAACGCGCCGGATGCTTATTTTGCACCGATGTTTCAGGTGGACACTCGTCCGTGGTATTTGGAAAGTCATCCGGGGGTACCGAATTCCTTTACCCATCTCTCTCAGATTGCCTGTGATGAAACCTGGAGAAATGCCGCGGCGGCTTATCTGAAAGCCGCGATTGCGCATTGTGAGGAAAAGTACGGCGATCATATTTACGGCTATTTTATGCTTGGCGGAACCACGACAGAATGGTTTTCCGATCGCGATTATGAAGCGCCGCATCCAATCAAGGAAGCCGGCTACCGGATATGGAGCAAAAATGCAAATGCAACCTTACCGCCAAAGGAGCGTTTGGATGCAAAAGGCGATGCCTTTTTATCGTCGGAAGAAGCGGACATTTTCCAAGCGCGGAAATTTCATGCGCAGGAGATCGCGGATCTGATTTTGTATTTTGCAAAAGAGGCGCAGAGCGTATTGCATCATCGGAAATTACTCGGCGTATATTATGGATACCTTTTGGAGCTTGGCGGAGAACGGTTGTATAATGCCGGCAGTTTGGGATATGAGAAGGTCTACCTCTCCCAAGATCTTGATATGATTTCTTCCCCGTCTGCCTATGGCTATCGCGCGCTCACCGATCCATCTGCATTCATGGTGCTGCCCAAAACCTTGGATGCGCATCAAAAGCTGTATTTCCTTGAATTTGACCATATTACACATGTAGCGCCGACGATGGTACAGGATCCCGTGGGCGCGGATAGTCCAAACGGAGGTCTGCCGTTTATCCCAGGGGCTGCAAACAAATGTAAAACCGAAACGGAATCGTTGAATTTGATGTATCGGGATTATGTTTTGTGCGCGGCAAACGGATGCGCGATGTGGTGGTTTGATATGTTTGACGGGTGGTTCCGATCTTGGGGAATGATGCATGCAGTTTCTCATATGCTTGCCATCGCGCAACAGACAGCGTCGCTTGAAAAACACAGTGTGGCAAAAATCGCGGTATTTGCGGAAGGAGAGGCGATGTATCACACACGGAAAACTGCCGGACTTGCGACTGCAACGCTCTCCCAGATCCGACGCACGTTAGCGGAAGTGGGGGCACCGTATGATCTGTATACCATGGCGGATATTTCCTTGCCGCAAATGGAACAATATTCACTGATTCTATTTTTGAATCAATATGATTTGTCCGAAGAAACACGGAAATGGATCCAAGATCATTTTGAAATTTCCGGGAAAACGGTAGTATGGCTATATGCGCCCGATTATGCGCATAACGGCGGACGGGACGTGGGAAGAATTTCTGCCTGCACCCGAATGCGTGTTTGGAAATCGGTGAAGTCGCATGGAGATCTTTGCACGGCACAGGGAAATCTAAAAAATCCCATGACCGTGGGACCGTATTTTGCAGTGGATGATCCTGCCGCAACTCCGCTTGCGTACTATGCGGATGGCGCGGTTGCAATGGCGGAGAAGGTAACGGACGGGGTACGGCATGTTTACGCGGCAACCGCTTACTTGCCGACGGATTGGCTGGCAACTGTGGTGGATCGTGCAGGTATCTTCCGGTATAGCAGATCTTTGCATGTTTATACCTATGTGAATTCTGCATTTGTGGGTGTTTATAACGCGACCGAAACCGATGCCGAGATCGCGGTCCCAAACGATGGAACTTATCGGGATCTGATAGAGGGTGGGCGATACATTGCCGAGAGCGGGAAACTGAAATTGCCGCTTAAGCCGATACGGGCATACTTATTGACGCAGGAATCTTAAAAGCCAAAAACAGAAATAAACGCAGAAACGCCTTGTATGCAAGCTGGAAACGCAAGCATACAAGGCGTTTTCGAAATGGAGAAGGAACGGATCAGAATTTAGATGTAATAGAGAAATTTGAACGTAAATGAGAAAAAGCAACCTGAAACTCATTCTTCGGATTTTGCAACTTGGAAAGTGTTAAACTTTCGTTCTTTTTTGCCTTTTTCGCATCCAACAGGCAAAAAGATAGAGCAGAAGAATGCCGGTCCATGCACCGGTTCCGTCAAGCAAAGCATCGGATAACTGCGGGGAGCGTCCGGCAGAAAAATGCTGTAAGAATTCATCTGTACATGCAATGGAAAATGAAATTCCAACAGCAGGAATGCATCCCCAAAATTCCGTATATCGGAACTGTAAGACTGCACCATAGGTCAGGATCCCCAAAATTGCATATTCGGTGAAATGGGCACACTTCCGGATAAAGTGGTGCGTTGGATGTAAAAAGGACGGGATATGCAGCCAGTCCAGTATGCGATTCAATTTGGATAACAGCGCACTGCTTTGCGCACCGGAAGCAGTCGCGTCCCGCAGGGAATTGGAGAAGATGAACGCAATCCACAAAAGAAGCAATGCAAAATAGAAAAAGCGCAGAAACTTCGCTTTTCTCTGCATCACGGTTGGGAATCCTCCGCTGGGGAGTTGGTAGCGGATTCTTTGCTTTGTTCGTAAGCGGCAAGTACGGCGGTGGCAAGTTGATCGGAGCAAGAAGTTTGCTTTAGTCCGCACCGGATTCCTTTGACCTTTTCCACTAAGTCCTGCACGTGCATGCCGTCCACCAATGCAGAAATGGCTTTCAGATTTCCGTTGCATCCGCCGCAGAATTGCACGTTGCGCAGAATATCACCGTCCAAATCAAAAGAAATGCTGCTGGCACAAGTGCCTTTGGTATGATAAGTGTAGTGCATAAGAACTCCTTGAAACATTGAGTAAAGTATGGAAACACTGAAAAAGAAAACAGACTCAGTTTTCCATTTACAGTATATCACAGAATTACGGGAAAGTAAACAGAAAAATGTGTGCGCGGCAGGAAAAATTCATTTTTGGTCGGTTTTTCGGCAGAATATAGACGGGATGTAAATATTTATTCAACAGAATTTGCCTGCGCTTGACTTTGTAATAGGCAGATGGTATAATTTTTTTAGATTTTTTGATGGTTCAGAAAACAGAAAAATGGGGGAGCGGTCATGTTAGAGATTAAAAATATTACCAAGGATTATGCGGTTGGCGATACGCAGGTACATGCATTGCGCGGTGTGAATCTGCGTTTCCGGAAATCCGAATTTGTATCTATTTTGGGACCGTCCGGATGCGGAAAAACCACACTGTTGAATATTATTGGCGGGCTTGATCGCTATACGGACGGCGATTTGCTGATCCGCGGCAGATCCACAAAACAATTTAAGGATTCCGATTGGGATTTTTACCGAAATCATTCCATCGGGTTTGTTTTTCAAAGTTACAACCTGATTCCGCATCAGACGGTGCTTGCCAATGTAGAGCTTGCACTTACGCTGTCCGGTGTCGGCAAAGCAGAGCGGCGGGCACGTGCGACGGCGGCATTGGAAAAAGTCGGTCTTGGCGATCAGCTTCATAAAAAACCCAATCAGATGTCTGGCGGACAGATGCAACGGGTAGCCATCGCCCGCGCGCTGGTGAATGATCCGGACATATTGCTTGCGGATGAACCGACCGGTGCTTTGGATACGGAAACCAGTGTGCAGATTATGGAGATCCTAAAGGAAATTTCTGCTGATAAGCTGATTATTATGGTAACACATAATCCGAAGCTTGGAGAAACGTATTCCTCCCGCATCGTGCGGTTACTCGACGGTCAGGTGATTTCGGACAGTCATCCGTATACGGAGGAGGAAGCGGCGGCAGATCAAAAACGGTTACAAGATACGCAGACGGAAACGGCGCCGCGGTTAAATGCGCGAAAGAAAGAGAAGTCCAAACGGCAAAAAACTTCTATGTCATTTGCAACTGCGGTATTGCTTTCTTTTCGGAATCTTTTGACAAAGAAAACGCGGACATTTCTGACCGCATTTGCCGGAAGCATCGGCATCATCGGAATTGCGCTGATTCTATCGTTGTCAAACGGGATTCAGGCATACATCAACAAGGTGCAGGAGGATACGCTTTCCACCTATCCATTAACGCTTGCACAGGAGGAACAGGATTACTCTGCCATTTTCAAAGCAATGATGCAAACGCCGGAATCAGACCAGACACAAGATCCGAATAAGATTTATGTCAATGATTCTATGGCAAATATGATGAGTGCCATGACGGCGACAAAGGTCAATAATCTGAAAGCATTCAAAACTTATTTTGAAACACATTATGAAGAAATCAAATCCTCGTTAAGCGCTTACCGCTATGCTTATGCGCTGAATATGCAGGTATATTCCGCAGATGGAAAGACGCGTGTCACGCCGACAACGATTTTCGAAAATCTCGGAGAAGATTTTGCAAAAATGTTTGCCGGAATGGATGACGCCTATTCTTCTTACGGAATCAATTTTTCCGAGAGTTTTAATGTGTTCAGCGAGATGATCGACAACGAGGAACTATTGTCTGCGCAGTATGACGTACTCGCCGGAAAATGGCCGACGGCGTGGGATGAGGTGGTGCTGGTTGTGAATGAGCATAATCAGATCAGCAATATGGCGCTGTATATCCTTGGTGTCAAGGATCAGGGAGAATTGGAAGAACTCATGAAGAAAATGATGAATCATGAGTATGAACTTGCCAGTGAATCCTATGATTATCAAGATTTTTTGGGTAGAGAATTCAATCTTGTCCTCAATAGCGATTACTATGAAAAAACATCCGGAACCTACACCGTAGACGGAAAGACCTATCCGCTTTGGACGGATCTGCGGGAGGCGTCTGATTTTGATCAGGAAGCGTTTGTCAAAGCCAACGGCATCCCCATGCGGATTGTCGGAATTATCCGTCCCTCGGAAAACGCGGTTGCAAATTCGATTACCGGCGCGATCGGTTATCGCAGTGATTTTGCAAGGTATATTATCCGCGAAACGGATCAAAGCGCATTGATCGCACAGCAAAAAGCAACGCCTGCATATGATCTTCTGACCGGCAATCCGTTTCCCAATACGGATTTTACACTTGCAAACATTCCGGAATTTTTGGATTATCTTGCACAGTCCGGCAAGCAGGAAGCTTTTCTTTCGATGTTGAATACAATGAAAGATATGTTGCAAGGCGGTTCGGCGCTTCCGGATTTTACCGCGGAAAACACGCCGGTGCTTTTGAAGCAGATGTTGGACGAAAAAACCTATCAAACATTGATCGCTTCCTTTTTGCCGGATACCACTTATGATGGAAATTTGACGAAATTCGGATTTATTGATCCGGATTCCCCAAGTCAGATTTTATTTTATCCCGTGGATTTTGCGTCGAAGGAGAACGTGGAAAACTTCATTGCCGGATATAATGAAACGGTAGAAGAAGCGGATCAGATCACTTATACGGATATGGTCGGACTGATGATGAGCTCCATTACCACAATCATCAATGCGATTTCCTATGTTCTGATCGCGTTTGTTTCCATTTCTCTTGTCGTATCGTCTATCATGATCGGAATTATCACCTATATCTCGGTTTTGGAACGCACGAAGGAAATCGGGATCCTGCGGGCGATTGGTGCGTCTAAACGGGATATTTCACGGGTATTCAATGCGGAGACACTGTTGGTCGGATTTATTTCCGGATTGCTTGGAATTTTGGTGACTGTGATTTTGAATCTGCCAATCAATCTGATTATCCGGAGATTATCCGGTATTTCCGGCATTTCTTCCGCGCTTCCGGTGGTGGCGGCATTGATTTTGGTGGCAATCAGTATGTTGCTGACCTTGATTGCGGGATTGATTCCGTCCAAGTTGGCGGCAAAAAAAGATCCGGTGGTGGCACTGCGGACCGAATAAAAATTTCAGAACTGTACAAAAAGATCCCCGGCGAACGGGGATCTTTTTGTGTGCCCGGACAGAAGCACGAGAAACGTTCACATGTACCTTGACAAATATCCGGAAGTGTGCTACAATAAGAATACCAAAAAGACAAAAAAACATCCCGATCGTGTAAAAAGTGTGTAGAAATTGTAAATAAGACGTAGAAAAAGTCGAAAAATGTTTGCACATTTTTTTCTGTTCCGCATAGGGTAGAATGGAAAGAAGCATGACACGACAGAAAGAGGTATTTATGTGTGGAATTGTAGGATATGTTGGCATGCGGGATGCATGTCCGATTTTGATGGAGGGGCTTTCCCGTTTAGAGTATCGCGGATATGATTCTGCGGGCATTGCCGTGCGCGGGGAAAGTGGTGTGATCTTGCGCAAAGCAGAGGGCAAGTTGCGAAATTTGGAAGCGCAACTTTGCAAGGAAGGTGCCCCACACGGCTTTTGCGGAATTGGTCATACCCGCTGGGCAACGCATGGAGCGCCGTGTGTGCGCAATGCCCATCCGCATCGGGTGGGAAAAGTGACGCTTGTACACAACGGAATTTTAGAGAATTATGCGCAGATCAAATCACGACTGCTTGCAAACGGTGCGGTATTTACTTCCGACACCGATACAGAAGTGATGGCGCATTTGTTGGATCGTTGCTACGACGGCGATCCGTTTCTTGCAATTGCGGAAGCGAGCAATGAGTTGGTTGGTTCCTATGCTTTTGCAATCCTGTTTGACGACCGTCCGGAAGAAGTCTACGCGCTTCGAAAAGACAGTCCATTGACCATCGGCATCGGAGAGAAAGAAATGTTTTTGGCATCGGATATTCCGGCGTTTTTACCATATACCCGTTCTTATGTGCTGTTGGAAGCGGGGGAAATCGCAGTATTACGCCCGGACGGTGTACAGGTTTACGATTTTTCCCATCATCCGATTCCAAAGCAGATTCTGACTGCGGATTTTGATGCACAAAGCGCAGAAAAAGACGGATATAAACATTTTATGGAGAAAGAGATCCAAGAACAGCCTGTCGTTTTACGCCGCCTTTTTGACACTTACTTGCAAGATGGATTAGAAGGATTATTTGCCGACGCGTTTCCGATCCTGCAAAAAATGAAACGACTCCGGATGGTTGCCTGCGGAAGCGCCATGCATGCCGGATTATTGGGAAAAACGGCAATAGAAGCGCTTGCACGCATGCCTGCGGAAGTCAGTATTGCGTCGGAATTCCGGTATAGGGATCCCCTTTTTCAGGATGGTGATGTGGTGCTGATTCTTTCCCAGTCCGGAGAAACGGCGGATTCCCTTGCGGCATTGCGGCTTGCGAAGGCAAATGGCATCCCGACGATTGCGATTGTCAATGTGGTCGGATCTTCTATTGCACGGGAGGCAGATATTGTATGGTATATGTATGCGGGACCTGAAATTGCGGTTGCGACGACTAAAGGATACTTAACACAGGTTGCCATGTTGTATCTGCTTGCATTGAAATTGGCATATTGCAGGAAAACGCTTTCGGATGTACGCTGTGCGGCACTCACACAGGCGTTGACGACTTTGCCGGAATGGATCGGAAATTTATGTGCGGAAAAAGCAGAGAAGTATCAAGCGCTTGCCAAACCGTACTTGCAAACGGAGCACGTTTTTTTTCTTGGTCGCGGACAGGATTACGCATTGTGCTGCGAAGGTTCTTTGAAGCTGAAAGAAATTTCCTATTTGCACAGCGAAGCCTATGCGGCAGGAGAATTGAAGCACGGCACCATTTCTTTGATCGTTCCGGGAATGCCGGTAATCAGTGCGATTACGGATCCGGCGATTGCGGAAAAAACCGTTTCCAATCTGAAAGAGGTGCATGCTCGCGGTGCGAAAATTCTGCTGATTGCCCCGCCTTCTGTGGAAATTCCGACAGAATGTGTAGATCAGAGAGTGGATTTGCCGTCTTTGGAGCCGATTTTTTTACCGCTTTGCGGCGTAATCCCCATGCAACGTTTGGCGTATGAAGTCGCGGTTCAAAAAGGGTGTGATGTGGATCAGCCGCGGAACCTTGCCAAATCCGTTACGGTAGAATAACCGGATGGCTCACCCGTGCGCACCGATTCTGCCCAAACGGCATATTCTGATAGCAGAGGACTTTTGAAACATACAGTGTGAGAAGATGCTTACACGGAAAGGAACGGTTCCGGTTATGAAATTGCTGATGGCGGAAGGAAGGCGGCGGTTATTTGGTACCGTGCAAATTGACGGAATGAAAAATGCCGCATTGCCCATTCTGATGGCGACGCTTTTGATTCCAGAAGCATGTATATTCAAAAATCTGCCGGAAAATCTGGATGTGGATGCCGCGCTTTCGCTTTTGCAAGCGTTAGAGGTGACGGTGCGGAAAACGGGTATCCATACGGTGGAGGTGGACGCAACACATGCCCGGATTCATCCGTTGCCACCTGAATTGGTTGGCGGAATGCGCGCGTCCTGTTATTTGCTCAGTACGTTGCTTGGGCGGTTTGGAAGTGCAGAGCTTGTTATGCCGGGCGGATGTGATTTCGGTACCCGTCCGATCGACCAACATCAAAAAGCGCTTTCTGCTTTGGGGGCAACGGTAGAAATATTGCCGGAAGAAAACCGGATCACCGCCACGGCAGATACCCTTACGGCGGCAGAGATCTGGTTTGATACGGTCAGCGTTGGTGCAACGATGAATGCTATGCTGGCGGCGGTGGTGTCGGAGGGGCAGACGATTTTGCATCATGCTGCCAAAGAACCTCATGTTGCAGATACCGCAAATTTTTTGAACGCCTGCGGTGCAGAAATTATTGGCGCCGGTACGGATGTAATTACCATTATGGGTGGCAGACCGCTCCACGGCTGTACCTATTGCATTGCGCCGGATATGATTGAAGCCGGCACTTATCTTGCGGCAGTGGCGGCGACCGGCGGAGATCTCCGCGTAAAATCGGTGATTCCATCCCACATGGAAACATTCTGTGCAAAGCTCAAGGAGATGGGCGTAATTGTGACGCATGACACGGACAGCATCCGTGCCTGTGCAGACGCGCCGCTTCGTCCGACACTTGTGACAACCGCGCCATATCCGGGGTTTCCGACCGATTTACAGCCGCAGATGGGCGTTATGATGTGCATGGCGCGCGGCATAAGCACCTTGAGAGAGCAGGTGTTCGCTCATCGGTTCCGCTACGTGGAAGAACTGCGTAAAATGGGAGCTGATATTGAAGTACAAGGGCAAACCGCTACGTTTTACGGTACAGGTCAATTAAAAGCCGCCCGTGTGCGTGCGGTGGATCTGCGCGCGGGAGCCGCTATGCTGATCGCAGCGCTTGCGGCAGATGGAAAAAGTGAGATCACAGAAATTACCCGTATCAAGCGGGGATATGCAAATTATCTTGCGAAATTACAGGGAGTGGGAGCCGCTGTCTGGGAGGCAGACGACATGTAATTTTGACCGATAGGGGTTTGTATTACAGAAAATAAAATGAAATCCGAAAGACGCGCATAACTTTTTCCGTTTCTCTTGACAGTCATATATACTTGGCGTATAATGAAAGAAAAAGGCTTAAAAACGGAGAAGGTTATGCGCTATTTGTTTTTTGATATTGAGTGTGCGAACTGTGACGGTGGACGTGGGAAAATCTGTTCGTTTGGTTATCTGCTTGCAGATGAGGCACTGCGCCCGATCGTAAAACGGGATCTTGTCATCAATCCGAAAGCGCCGTTTCATTTGACCGGACGCGCCAATCGCCCGGATCTGGAGCTTGCCTATCCGGTGTCTGTCTTTCGGAAAGCACCGGACTTTGCTTATTTTTATTCGGAAATCGCGGCGTTGCTCGCAGCGCCGGAGCAGGTGATATTCGGTTTTGCCATGGAGAACGACGCTTTATTCTTAAAGAGCGAATGCGAACGTTATGGGTTGCCAATGCTGTCATTTTCCTTTTTCGACGTACAGAAAATGCTGATGGAGTTTCTAAAGCAAAAAGAGGCACTTTCTTTGGAAAAGGCAATGGATCTTCTTGAAATTCCACGTACGGAAATTCTGCATCGCAGTGACGAGGATGCGCAAATGACCATGCGCGTGCTGAAAGCACTTTGCGAAAAATGCGGACAAGTACCCAAACAGCTTTGCACCACCTATCCGCTTGCATATGGCGAACTGCAGGATGGGCATGTAAGGAGTGCCTATTTGCAGCATTGCGAGGAAGTCCGAAAGGAAAAAGAGCGGGTATATTTACAAGCGCATCCGGAGCGTGCCGATTATATTGAACCGCCGCTTGAGAATTTTCGGTTGTTCCGCAAATTTTTGAAGAAATTAAAAAGACGAAACGCACAGATCTCTCTTACTCTGGAGGGATGCACCGTATGTTTTGATTCCGTTTACGAGCGTTCTCATTTTACGGATATGGTAAAGTTGATTCAACGATTGACGGATGCCGGAGGACGTTATACCGGGAAAGGGACGGAATGCACGGACTTTGTGATGGCAAGCGATCCGCAGATGCTTGCGGATTGCCCACGTTATCGTGCTGCAAAAGCCAAGATGGCAGAGGAGAATTCCGAGGCACAAATTCGGTTTTGTACCTTGCCGGAATTTTTGCAGAAACTGGGGCTAAATGAATCTGCGTTTGCCGCAATGCCTGCCGTGGATTTATCCTATCTGAAACAGAATTTTCTATAAAAAAGTCAGCCGTCCGTAGCGAATAATACGGGCGGCTTGATTTTTAGCAGATGGGTTCCGGAATTTCGGTGACAAGATGCTGTTTCCGATCCACGACGGTGACTTTGCCGGGTGTGGAGGAAAGACGGCAGAAAAACAGAGCGCTGGGTTGCAAATTGGGAAAAACGGACTTTAAGTGTGGGAGGATAGCATGGCGCAGTGCGGGCTCCTGTATCGGTTCCACCCGGATGCACTGCGGCAAAGGACCGGTTTCCCATTGTAAAAAATCAAGTGCAAGCGCATCATGAAAGAACGCTTGAGCTGCTTGCGGAATCCGTGCAAGCGCGAACTGATAGAGTGCTTCATACGCGGCAATCTGAGAGATCGACGCCGGATTTTGGGCAAGTTTATCCGCGAAGGCACAGAAAGCAGCGAATGCAGACGGTTCTGTGTCCATCCATCGGCGGATTGCCCGTGCAAAACGTCCACTGTTGACAAATCGATCCTGTATGCGGTCCACGGCGTGGAGCCGTGTCAGTTCTTCATAACTTAAAAAGCGATTTTCCAAAATCTCATAAGGCGGATCTTTTTGCGCACGATATGCGTATTCCGGCGCATGTGCGGCAAGCGGAGAACCCGGTAGTAGTTTCAGAAATCCCAGTTGTAGCTGATGGCAGTTTCCGAACAGTGCATCAAAAGATTGTCCGAAACGGGCGAAATCTTCATAGGGCAGTCCGGCAATCAAATCGGTATGAATATGGATGTTGCCCATTTCATACAGACGCCGGATATTGGCAAGTACCGTTTGCGGTTGATCGTGGCGGTCAACTGCCTCCAGCGTCTTGGGATTGGTACTCTGTACTCCAATTTCAAATTGAATTTTTCCGGCGGGCATTTTGGCAAGGATCGCAAATGCCGCTTCGTTCAAAAGCGAAGCACAGATTTCAAAATGATAGTGTTTGGTATACTTGTCCGAGCGTAAGGCATCCCAGATTTCCACGGCTCTTTGCGGAGAAAAGTTAAAGGTCCGATCTACAAATTTAATCACGCGGATATTTTCAAACGCTTCGAATTCCGATAACTGTGCCAGTGTGCATTCCGCACTTTTCGCGCGGATTTTTTCGCCGGACAGCGTTTTGACAGCAGATAAACAATAGGCACAGCGATACGGACAGCCGCGGGAGGATTCGTAATAAACAATTCCGCCGTTTGGTAAATGATTTTGTGTGTAATGAATGCCTGTATGTACAAAATCCGCATACGGAGTGCCGGTATGAAAAGTGTGCGGCTGGGGCGGTTGATTTAAGAGACGGGGAAAAACTTCCTCTCCCTCCCCACGGATGACTTCATCTACAAACGGATAACGGGTAAAAAAGGATTCCTCTGCAAATGAAACTTCCGGTCCGCCGCAGATGATTCGGCATTGCGGACGCAGGGTTTTCAGATCCTGCGCCAAAGACAGGATCTGATCCCGATTCCAGATGTATACGGAGAAGCCGTATACATCCGCATTTGCCTGATACAGTGCGTGCAGAACCGCATCTTTGCGGTCTTTTAAGTGATATTCAAGCATTGTGACCTGATGCCCTGCTGCAAGCAAAGGTTCGGCAAGGCAGCGAATGGCAAGATTGGTATGCACATAGGAGGCGTTTAGCGCAAATAATACAACGTGCAAGGAAAAGGACGTCCTTTCTTTTCAGATTTTGTTTTGCACATCAGTGTGACTTTGCGGTGTCCGGAAATACGGTATCCAAAAAAGCGGCAGAATAAGCCTCTTTTGCAGGAAAATCCATGGCATCCCGATAGTCATCTTCTATGGCAAAATGGAGTGTTTTGATTTCCGAAAAGACCGTAATGGCTTCCGAAATCAATTCGTTCCGTACTTTTTTGCAGAAACGAATTCGCGGACGACGGGTTGCATAGAGAGAATGATCCAGAAAACGATCGGTATTGAGAACGCGCATCGGCGCTATGGCGTCTGCTTCCGGCGTCAGACACAGATCACAGTCGGATAGCAGAATCCGGCGCAGTTGCGTCGGTTCCAGCGCGGAGAAGCTGACCTCTGCCGTATGACCGACGCGTTGCGCTTCTTTGCAGAATTGCTGTAGATAGAGATGCGCAATTTCATGCGCGTCTTTCAGTGCGATATGCGTTTGCGCACGTTGTTCTAACGAGGGGAAATGTACAAACCCGTTCATGCCGATTCCGTCAGTTTGGCGCAGGAGGAGTTTTCCAGGCGCACCGTGTGGCTTTTCCTGCTTAAAAAAGCGTTGCGCACAGGCGGCGATTTTTTGCGGCAATACGGCTTCCGCAGTGAGTGCTTCCGCCTCTTCGGCGGCTCTGCCGGCGGCGGCAAGCAGACGGTACGCTTGCGTGAATAAACTGTTTTTTTGATGCATACAGTGCAGAATATGTGCGCGTTTTTCAAAAAGTCGTTTGGTATCCCAAAAGGCGCCGAGATTCAGGATCTCGTCGTAAATTCCCGGGTATTTTGGTTCTTTCGTGTGCGGCGCGGTCGCGTCTAAAATTCCGATTTTTCGTTCCGGAATCAAAACGCCGTCAAGCGAGGTCGGATCAAAGGAGCAATAAAAGCGGAGCGGGTGATAGCCGCTGTTTTCCGCGCGCACGGCATATTCCTGCATAAAGCGGGATTTTCCCGTGCCGCTCCCACCTTTGATAAGGTAAAGATGGGAAAGATCGGAGAATACTTCGTCGAAATGATTGACAAAGCCGTGATAGGTATTGGCGGCGGCAAAATAGCGATCATGCGAGGCGCTTTCAGGTTGCATCATAAAGTCACTCCCACTTGCAAATTCGGGGGGAATCCCCGTTCACTTTATTGTATGTGGGAAACGAATTTTTGTGAAAAAAGGAAAGAAGTGAAATGAAACCGGTCAAACGCCGCCCCGATTGCGCCGGAAAATTTCAAATCCAAGAATGGTCGCCGCGGAAGCGGTGGAAAGGGCGGCGGCAAATTCCCGCCCGTAATCCAATCGTACAATGCAGTCTGCACATTGTAAAACAGGGGCGCAGATGCCTCGTTTTTCACCACCCACAATCAATAACAGCGGGAAAGAAAGATCCGCATCATAGACGGACACGGAATGGGCAAGATCGGCACAGATAATGCGGTAGCCTGCGTTTTTTGCCGCTTGTAATGTCACAACCGGATCGGGACCGCAGGCGTACATCGGGAAGCGTTCCGAAGCACCGGCAGATGCTCTGCAAACTACGCCCGCGGCACCCATCCAGTTGCGCGGCGCAAGCAGAATGCCGTTTGCACCGGCAGCATACAGGGAGCGCAGAGCGTATCCGAAATTGTAGGGATCCTCCACGCCGTCGATCAAAACCAAAAACGGATTCTCCGATTGGAATGCGGCGGTTGCCGCCGCAAAGGTACGTTCGGAGCAACGCGCGAGAATGCCGCCATGGGTATTCCCGGTTGCCATCTCATGCAATGCGGCAAGCGGAAGAAATTGTAACTGATAGCCGAAGGTGTCTTGTTTGCGTTGTAAAAAAGCAAGCTCCCGTGCTTTTTTTTCTCGTTTTTCTTCTGCAAAATATACGATTTCGATCTTGCGGTCATTCTGTCCCTGCATCGCAGATTCCATGATCGCGCGCAGAGAAGTCATGCCCTCAAACAAATTGGAATCTGCAAATTTTTCTGCTTCTTTTTTCATAGATCCAGGATCCTTTCCTATTGGTTGACTTGCAGAGCCGGTATAAATGCGCATATTTTGGCATAAGGTTTGGATACCGGCTTTGCCGGATGGTATTCTGCAAATACCTTGAAAATTTTACAGAGGTAAAACGCACAAGTTTGTTTTTGCATGGGGCGTGATCCGGCACGCAAACAAACGGAGTTTGAAAGCCGACGGTGCAGGCTTCTTTGCGTATTATAGCATATTTGTAGAATTTTGTACAGGGGTTTGCAAAAAAATGCGAAGGAGCCGATGCTTGTGTTTTCCTTTTTGCTACGATTCCGTTATTTGTTTTTACATATTTCCGGAAGTAAGACTTTTCCACCGCCATTGGATGCTAAGGAAGAAAAAATGTATTTTCAAAAAGCGCGAGACGGAGATGCAATCGCACGAAGTGTACTCATTGAGCATAATCTGCGTCTGGTTGCTCATATTGTAAAAAAATATTATACGGGAAGTCAGTGTCAGGAGGATTTAATGTCAGTTGGTACCATCGGATTGATTAAGGCGATTGATTCCTATAATCCGGAAAATGGCGCGAAGTTTGCTACCTACGCAAGTAAATGTCTGCAAAATGAGATTTTGATGTATTTTCGTACGCAGAAAAAAGCCGCGCAGGAAGTTTCCATGAATGAAACCATTGATATGGATAAGGATGGGAATCCGTTGACTTATATGGATGTCATACGTTGTGAGGACACGATCGCGGACGATCTGGATCGCAAAATGAATTCCGCTGCCGCGATGCGGGTGATGGCGGCAAGGTTAAATGACAGAGAAAAACGAATTGTGATTTTGCGCTACGGCTTAGGAAACCGCCGCCCCGCAACGCAAAGGGAAATTGCGACAAAGCTTGGAATTTCCCGTTCTTATGTCAGTCGTTTGGAAAAGTCTGCGCTGGAGAAAATTCACGAAGGTCTGCAGGATCGCGGGAGGCAGTCATAAAGCGAAATCTGCACGCATATAGTGCGGTAAGAAGATTTTGATACAAAAAGGAGAGAACGGCATGGAGGAACAATATCAAATGAAAGACGCGCTTTGCGCGTGGGTTAGAACCGAGCAGACTTGCAGTACGGAAGCCGCGTCGGATTTCGGAATGCCGGATTACTACGGCGATATTCATCGAATCCTGCGCGTGCAGGCAGACGCACATTTGGACGGGATTTATCCGAACGCAACCGAGATGGAATATGAGGGGGCGGTTGTATTCCGGATTTTGTTCCTAACAGAAGATGAACGATTGCAGTGCGCGGATTTTACCGTGGATTTCAAGGGAAGCTGTCCATATGGCGCTGAACTCGGTGAAGAACGGGATGTGCGTGTGACGGTGCAGACAGAGCAGGTAAATTGCCGGGTACTCGGACCGCGTAAGATCAACCTGAAAGCCAAAATCCTGTGCCATATGACAGAACATTTTCGTCGTTGCGTCACACCGAAAGTGATCGGTGCAAAAACGATTGCCGAAGAAGCGGCTTTACAGTGTGATACCCAAACCATTCCGGTCATGGAATATCGGCAACTGGAAGCAAAGGATTGCGCATTCCGGGAGGAAATTGAGCTTGACGGCAGTCTGCCGCCGATCGGAAATCTGCTTTGCTGTGATGCGCTATTGCATTTTACAGACGCGCATTTTACAGAAGATCAGGTGATCGGGAAAGGAAATGCGCATATCAATCTGTTATATGAAATTGCAGGAACCGATGAAACCCAGTATATTTCTCTGTCGCGGGCTTTTCCGATTTCGTATAGTATGGAGAATCCGGGATTGGATACGGACTATTCCTGCCGTGCAATTCCGTCTTTGCGGGTAATTCACGGAGAAGCACAGGAAAACAGTTATGGGGAAAAACGCATTGTTGCGTTGGATTTGGAATACGACCTGCTGTTTGCGTGTATGCGGAATATTGCGCCGGAGGTGACGCGGGACGTTTATTCTACTGCCTGCGCTTGCGAGAGCAACTATGTTACCTTGACAGTACCGCGCCTGTGTGGTGTATATCATACCAATTTTTCCGTAAATGAAAGCAAAACGCGCGCGGAGATCGGCATGGAAGAAAGTGCGCACAATGTTTTGATGCTCAGTGCAGAACCCAAATTGACGCAAACACGCTATGATGCAGAACGAGGTAGGATGCTGTTTGAAGGAACTGCACAGGTGGTGGTATTGCTGACTTCCGATCATGGCGGAACATTGACCGATGTCACTTTTCAGGTCCCGCTCCGGTGTGAAGTCCCCGGTATCTTTACCCAAACATCGCCGGAGACAACTTTGGATTGTCGTGTGATTGCCGCCGGCGGGCGGCTGGACTCTACCAATTTGTATGTCAATTTAGAGGTTGCTTTGGACTTTGATGTGGTTTCCTCCGATAAAGAAACCATTCTGGATGCGGTCACACCGCTTTCCGGACAGCCGTACACCGATTCTCCTGCCACGATGACGCTGTATTTTCCGCAGGAGGGAGAACGGCTGTGGGAGATCGCCAAGCATTATCACACCACGCGTCGAGAGATTGCAAAAGTCAACAATTTGACAGAGGAGGATACTGTTTCCACGGGTGTACTTCTCATCACACACGAGGCGGGAAACGTGTAATACAAACACATTCTGAATAAAGAAATCCGGCACAACTTGTTGTGCCGGATTTCTGTGTTTTTATTGAAAAACGTGGGAATTATTCAAAATGTGCGATTTCCCCGATGTTTTCCTGTATGATGCAATCTGTGTTATCGCCAAGTTCTACGATGCTTTCTTTCATTGCACCGAAATTCACGGTGTTGTCGCGAATGATGGTGTGCTTGCAATCTTTCAGCACAAAGTTATAGTCCGGAGAAGTGGTGCCTGTTCCGCCGTCATCCTTCCCGACCAGACAAGTATTGCCCATAAAGACCACATTTTTGGAGTTTTTCAGGTATACGTGTGAACTTTCATAAGGATCTGTAAATTCTGTCTGCCGCGGTTTTCCGTCCCGGCGGAAGATGTTTCCGGTTGCGGTAAGACAGGTCATACCGCGCGTTTCGTCTCCGATCATAATTGCCGGACCAAGGCTGCGATCAAAGAAATTACCGGTAAAGTTCACAGAGTCACCGCAGATCAGATGGAATCCTGCCGGCGCGTTCCATTCTACCCGATTTCCCGTAATGGTGAGGGACGCGGATACAAATCCTTTGATTCCGCACCCGCGGTTACCGGAGAACCAGTTGTCTAAAATAAATCCGTCCCAACCGTCGATATAAAGTCCCGCACCGCTATTAAAGCAGAGCATGGAATGCCGGACGGAGAAACACCAGATGTGCTCCAAATGCACACCGTCACCGGTGAAGTTGCCGATCCGGCAGTTGTCGATGGTGGGGGTATCTTCTTCCGAACCGCCGTTATACTTTTCCCAGTATACTTTCACCCCGTGAATGGATTGACCGAGGTGCTGCCCGTTGAGGCTCATGCCCACAACCGAGCAACCAAATGCGCCGGTGATGTCCAGCAAACAATCCGCCGTCTCATCCACCAGTGTGAAGATCGAACTACCGAAAGAGCGAAAACTCCATGCGGCAGTGCCCTCTAAGCATACGCCGTTTCCTAATTTCAGCTTGCCGACCGCATAGTTTCCCGGCGGGACAAGGACTTTGCCACGGCAGGTTGCGGCGTCATCCATGGCTTTTTGGATTGCGGCAGTGTCGTTTGTAACGCCGTCACCGACCGCACCATAGTTGCGAATGTTAAAAATAGTTTCCATGTGATACCTCCTTATAAAAGGGAGAAATTTATACATCGGGGATTGCCCGTTGTAATCGGTTTGGAAGCATTAGTCCAGATTGTATTTTCCTTCTGCATGATCTTGGCGATACAACCACTTTCCGTTTGTGAAATCAGGGAAAGAGACAGCCGTGCCGCCAAGTGCGATGGATTGCTCGGAAAGTGCAGTCACAGCCATCCATGCCGCGGCATCGTATACGTCGATAGGAGGATTGGTTTTGTTTTTGGCACTTTCCACGAACGCCTCCATCACCAACCAGTCGATCCCATCATGTCCTTGCTGTACGCCTGCTTGCAGGTATTCCTTCCAGATAGGATGTTCATACTGTTCCCGATAATCCTTTGTTGCATTGCCCCATTGTTTGTGCCAAGACCAGTCGTCTTGATTGTGTACGCCGTCAAGGAAGAAAGAATCCGTGACTTCTTCATACATGCCCTTGGTCCCGCGTACCGTGAAATTACGGGAATAATAGCGGGGAAGTGTGGTATCCAAACGCAGAACGATGGTCTGACCACCGGCGCAAGTAATGATGGTTGTAATCACATCGCCTTGGGCAAACGGTTTGTTCAGCAGAGACTTGTCTGCCTTGTCCGTTTTCTCAATAAATGTATTCAGTCCCTTTGCGCAGGAGGCAACACTGACAAGCGAAACCATGCGGTTGCCACGGTTAATGTGCAGAAGTTTGGCAATCGGACCAAGTTCGTGCGTCGGATAGTTTTCGCAGTTGCGATTCTGATAGTTGCGCAGACGATAGTGCCGATTTTCTTTGCCGAAAGCGACTTCATCCCGCAGATCATGGCAATATCCTCCTTCGCAGTGAACGATCTCACCAAGGACTCCTTGCCGCTCTGCGTTAAGAACCATAAGCTCCGTTCTGCCGTAGCAGCAGTTTTCCAATAACATGACCGGTACGCCGGTTTCTTCACTGACTCGCACCAAGTCAAAGCAGGATTGCAGGCTGTATGCGCCGCCGACCTCCATTGCTACCCGTTTTCCGGCTTTCATGGCGGCAATGGCAAGTGGAATATGGGATTCCCAAGCGGTGGATATAATGACCGCGTCTACTTCCGGAGAATCAATTAGGCACTGTGCATCTGTTGTGCAAAGCGGATCGTTATGATACCGTTCTTTTACTTTTGTTGCCGCTTCTTGCGCACGGTCCTCGTATAGATCGCATACAGCAGTCAGAATGACGTCTTCCCGCGGCAACAACACGTTTCTTAGCAGAGATAACCCGCGCCCGCCGAATCCAATCATGCCGATCTTCAAAAGTTGTTGAGTTCCCATACCTTACTCCTGTCATTTGTCATTCAAATTCACATTTTCATGCGTATACGCTTAGCATACTGGATTCTTACAGCAATGTCAAGAGTTTTTTTCAAAATGACAAAAAAACGGACGGAATTGACAAATGCCCGATCGTGTTTATCGAAAGTCCTGCCGTTTTTGGCGATATTCCCGCGGGGTACAGCCGATTTGCTTCAAAAACGCGCGATTGAACGTGCGGGTACTGTTGAAGCCGCATAAATGTGAGATCTCGGTAATGGCAAGATCCCGATTTGACAGCAGATTGGCAGCTTCCGTTACGCGCAGAGAATTGAGGTAATCGTTGAAATTCATTTTCATTCTTCCATTGATTATATGAGAAATATGAAATTTGCAGACGTGCAAAGCCGCGGCAAGATCGCTTAACTGAATGGGGTTCCGATAATTGCGTGCGCAATAGCCGACGATACTGTCAAAAATGTCTGCATCCGGCGCGGATTTTTCCGGACGCGGCAGTTGTTCCAAAACAGATCCGAGCAAAGAAAGCAACAGTCCTTTTGCACGGATTTTCGCATATACATCCGTTTCTTGCACACGGCTGAGTGTCTCGCACAGATTTTGCAACGCCGGATCTTTTGTGAAATTTCGGATAATGGGGGGAGACGGCGGCTGTGCCGCAAAAAAATCCGCCAGTTCCGGAAAAACGCTGGTTGCAAAAATGGCAAGCAAAGAGAATTCTTCATCGTTTTTCCGATAGCCGTGAATCTGGTTCGGGTAGGCAATGTATAAATCTCCCGGTTCCAGCCGATATTCCGCATCAGCCGTCAGTACATCCGGATGACCGGACAATACAACGACCATCTCGATGTGCGCGTGTAAATGACGGGCGCATTCCAGTTTTTTGGAGCATCCGATCCGAAATTCCGTTATCTTTTTTTCATAACTTGCAAGCATAAGGAATCCCTTTCTTTGGCGAAAGTTACATATTCGCAAGATTTGACTGAAAAAATCATTTCTTTGACTTGCATTATAACATGATTTGTCTTATAATGCAAGTGAAATGGGCAAATTTTACGGCGTTGCCGCAACTTTGTTCCAAATTGACAAAAGTTGCGTTCTTTTTTTGTGAAAAATGCGACTTTTGGAAGGGAAAGGATTTTGTAGTATGAAAAAAATTCTGGTCGGCATTCAACTTTACACCCTGCGCAATGAAATGCAGGCAGACTTTGAAGGAACGCTGAAGCTGGTTCACGATCTCGGCTATGACGGCGTGGAATTTGCCGGACTTTTCGGTCACACGGCAGAGGAAGTCAAGGCGCTGTGCGCGAAATACGATCTGGTTCCGGTTGCGGCACATGTTCCGCTTGCGGATATGATGAAGGATCCCGACGGGGTAATGGCAACCTATGCCGCGATCGGTATGCCTTACATTGTTATGCCATATTTGCCGGAGGACAACCGTCCGGCAACGCGCGATCCGAAAGCAATCATTGCGGATGTCCGGTTCGTTTGCGAAAAAGCGAAAGCACATGGACTGAAGATGCTGTATCACAACCATGATTTTGAATTTGAAAAAGTAGACGGAGAATATTTCCTTGATCTTCTGTACAGAAGCATTCCGAGCGATCTTTTGGAAACCGAAATTGATACTTGCTGGGTAAACGTCGCGGGAGAAGATCCGTCCGCATATCTGAAGAAGTATACCGGCAGAACGCCGGTTGTCCATCTGAAGGACTTCTATAAGAAGGGAAAAGCGGAAAATATGTACGAACTCATCGGCATCAAGCAGGACGGCGTTGCGTCCGAGGAAACTTTTGGTTTCCGTCCGGTGGGGTACGGTATGCAGGATATGCCAAAAATTGTGGCTACGTCTATTGAAACCGGTGCGAAATGGGTTGTGGTGGAGCAGGACAGACCGGCACCCGGTCAGACGCCGGTGGAATCCGTCAAGCTCAGCCGGGAATATTTGACCAAGATCGGCTATTGAATTTTGAAATTTCATATTTTTGACTTGAAAAAGGAGAATCAGAAATGGCAGATATGAAAAAAGTCTCCGATGTGGAGATGGATCCGAATAAAGCCGGAGCCGCTTCAGAAACGGCAGTAGATGCTTCCAAAAAACTGAAAATCGCGTTTATCGGTACCGGTGGTATCGCACATGCGCATATCAAATCCTATCTGCAACAGCCGGATGTGGAGATTGTTGCCGGTGCGGATATTATTCCGGGAAAAGCAAGAGCATTTTTTGATGAATTCGGGCTTTCTGACGCACGCGATTATGAGGATTGTGTGGAAATGCTGGAGAAAGAAAAACCGGATGCCGTATCCGTTTGCACCTATAACCGGCAACACGTTCCCTGTGCCATTGCCGCATTGCAGCGTGGCGTACATGTTCTCTTGGAAAAACCGATGTGTGTTACGATGGATGAAGCGAAGGAATTGCTTGCCGCAGAAAAGGCAAGCGGAAAAGTGCTGACAATCGGTTTCCAGCCTCGGTTTGACGAGAATATGAAGATGATCAAGAAGATTGTCAAGAGCGGTGCGCTCGGCAAGGTCTATTATATTCAGACCGGCGGTGGACGCCGCCGCGGAATTCCGGCATATCATGACTCCTTTATTAAGGATGAAACGGCTGGACTTGGCGCACTTGCGGACATCGGATGCTATGCATTGGATATGGTGCTGAATGCGATTGATTATCCGAAGCCGTTGACGGTTTCCGGTTATACTTCCGCATATTTTGGTAAGGACGATACGAAAAACGGTTGGCCGGGTACCGGTAAGCTGTTTACTGTAGATGATTTCGGCGCAGGCTTTATCCGTTTGGAAGGCGATGTGATTGTGGACTTCCGTATCGCGTGGGCAATGCATCCGGATACCTCTGGAGATACCATCCTCTATGGCACGGACGGCGGTTTGCGGATTCCGTCCACCGATTGCTGGAACGGTTCCATTGGAGGTCCGATGACGCTTTATCATGATGTTGCGGGTAAGCAGGTGCAGACCACGATTCCGGTTCTGAAGAATGAAAAGGAACTGTGGTATTCCAAAATTCGGTCTTTCCTGGATTGCATTAAGTTGGGAACTCCGAATCCGGCACCGACCAGTCAGATTTATTATAACCAGGCAATTCTTTCCGGCATCGCGGAAAGTGCGAAACTGGGACATGAAATCAAAGTTCAACTCTGATTTCAGAGTGGGATGATAAATTGCAATTTATTTTTTAGGAGGATTTTACAATGGCAGACATGAAGAAAGTCTCCGATGTGGAGATGGATCCGAACAAAGCCGGCGCGGAAACAGCGAAAGTTGTGGACACCGGCAGAAAACTGAAGGTCGGTATTATCGGTACCGGTTGGATTGCAGATGCGCACATGAACAGCTATCTCAAACAGCCTGATGTCGAGATCGTTGCAGCAGCTGATCTGGTTCCCGGAAAAGCAGAAGCATTTATGAAGAAGCATGGTGTGGAAGGCGTTCGTTTCTATCCGAGCCACAAGGAAATGCTGGACGCGGAGAAGGACTTGGATGCAGTTTCTGTCTGCACCTACAATATGCAGCATGCTCCCTGCACCATCTATGCATTGCAGAAGGGTGTCAACGTTCTGCTTGAGAAGCCGATGTGCGTTACCATGGATGAGGCTGTGAACATCGTAAAGGCAGAGAAGGCAAGCGGAAAGGTTCTTTCCATCGGCTTCCAGCCCCGTTTCAGTGCCAACATGCAGATGATCAAGAAGATCGTCGAGAGCGGCACACTCGGTAAGATTTACTACATTCAGACCGGTGGCGGACGCCGCCGCGGAATCCCGACTCCGTTCGGTACCTCCTTTATTGAAAAGGAGACTGCAGGTCTGGGCGCACTTGGCGATATCGGATGCTATGCACTGGATATGGTGCTCAATGCAATCGGCTATCCGAAGCCGTTGACGGTTACCGGTTATACTTCCGCATTCTTTGGTACAAGCGAGAAGTATTCCAACAAACCGGAATATGCGAAGATTTTCGGTGTAGATGACTTTGCTGCCGGCTTTATCCGTTTGGAAGGCGATATTATCGTAGACTTCCGTATTGCATGGGCAATGCATCCGGATACCTCCGGCGATACCATCATCTATGGTACGGACGGCGCACTGCGCATTCCGTCTACCGAATGCTGGAACGGCGATATTTACAGCCCGATGACGCTGTATCATGACATTGCCGGCAAACAGGTACAGACCACGATTCCGCTTTTGAAGAATGATTCTACGTTGTTTGACCAAAAGATCCGCTCCTTCCTGGATGCGATCAAAGAGGGCAAGCCGGCACCGGTTCCGACCAGCCAGATCATTTACAACCAGGCAATTCTCTCTGGAATTGCAACTTCTGCAAAACTCGGTCACGAGATCGAAGTTGACATTCCGAAATTCTAAGTTTGCCTGATTTGTTTTTCCGGTGAAGCCGGTGAAAAACGATTAAAAGAAGGCACATTCTGTTGCACAAGTCCGTAAAAAACGGACAATTGAAAAAAAGAGCCTCCTATGGTAGAA